>Ga0213870_1001493_pt1 | contig 10496 bp, 16 predicted proteins | sample WICALVC2017_Meta_FD_160119 | JGI IMG/M metagenome (GOLD analysis project Ga0213870, IMG submission 160119) | Freshwater microbial communities from subterranean cave lake in Wind Cave National Park, South Dakota, United States - WICALVC2017 | ecosystem: Environmental > Aquatic > Deep subsurface >... | reverse complement strand
GACTTACAAAAAACACATTTTTTAACCATGATATGTTGCCTCCTTTTAATATAATGCTAGGGAGTGCAGTATTTATATCATTCGTTTACCTGACAGTATCAAAACATAGAAATCTTTATATAATAGTTTAAACTAAAAAAAACATGAAAAAGGGACTAAATATTGTTATATCATTAGTAATATCAATGATTCTACTATCATCTATAAGTGTAACAGCTTTCCTTCAGGAAAAAGATAAATCACCAATACGTAAGCCCTATAAAGAAAAACGTTTCTATCCTGATGAAGAATTAGAAAAAATACAATTTATTCATTTTAAAGAACATAAAGCAAAGGTGCCAAAGCAAAATACATGTTATAAACTCCTAGGTGTAAAATGGAAAACCTTCCCTGTAGATTATGTAATCAATCCTTCAAATCCCCAAGGCCTTTCAGACTTATTTTTAACATCAATGATATCAGCATCAGCAGAAACATGGGACTCGGCAACTTCAACTGAATTATTTAACGACATCTACGATATTGATACAACAGCCAAATATGGAGTGCAAAACTTCGAAAACGCAATCGTCTTTGGTGACTATCCTGATTCAGGAGTTATTGCAGTAACATCAATATGGTACACAAGATTTACTAGACAAATAGTTGAATTCGACATGCTCTTGAATACAGATTTTATCTGGGGAGATGCAACCCTCAACTCTAGTGTAATGGACCTCAAGAATATTGTTGTCCATGAACTAGGCCATTCAGTCGGCTTAGGAGATATTTATATTTCAAGCTGTTCAGCAGTAACAATGTTTGGCTATTCTGATTATGGCGAAACCTCAAAACAAACTCTAGAAACGCCTGACATAACCGGATTACAAAAAATGTATGGAATTTAATTAGATATAAAACTGCAATAAGTATTTTCTATGAGTAAGAGATTTATTCCCGATACCTTACAAACCTTTTAATATACGTCTAAACTTAATAAAATCATGAATCAAACAAAAGAGGCATACAATCAAGCAATCATAGTCTTAGAAAAATGCGCAACGCCTCACGGCTTTCATGCAGCCTATCCAGGTTATGATGCTGTATGGGCAAGAGACTCAATGATAACGTCACTAGGTGCATCCCTCGTCAATAACAAGTTCAAAGAAACTTTCAGGCAATCCCTAATAATTTTAGGGAATCATCAATCAGAAAAAGGACAAATACCTAATGCAGTTGATATTTTCAGTAAAAGAAAACCTCACGTAGATTTTAAATCAATTGATTCAACATTGTGGTTTATTATTGGCCACTATATCTACAAAGAAAGATATGATTCTGAATTATTTAATAAACACTCTGAACATATAGCAAAAGCTCTGATATGGCTCTCATATCAAGATATTGGTGAAGATTCAATGTTAGAACAACTTCCTACAACAGACTGGCAAGATGCATTCCCTCACAGATATGGTCATACAATAAATACACAGGCTCTTTATTACAAAGTTTTACAATTAATAAATCAAACATCAAGAGCACAAAAATTAAAAGAAGAAACAAATCACAATGCAGACAATAAACTCTGGAATAATTATTTCTATCTTCCTTGGCGCTGGAAAAACCACAACAAATATCAAGAAAAAGGAGAATGGTTTGATTCTTTAGGAAATATATTAGCAATACTCTTTGATTTGACAGATAAAAATCAAGCCGAGAAAATCTTCACCAAAATAAAAAAAGAAAAAATAGATCAACCCTATCCAATAAAATCAATCTATCCTCCCATAACAAAAAAATCAAAGGAATGGCAGCCGTATTTTGAAGATTGTGAAGCGAAAATCCCTTATCATTATTCAAACGCAGGAATCTGGACATACATCGGCGGCTTCTACGTTTTAGCATTAATAAAAAATAAAAAACTAAAAGAAGCAGAAAAACAATTACAAAAATTAGCAGAAGCAAATCTAAAAGGAAACTTTAGTGAATGGCTTAACGGTAAAACAGGCAGGCCAAGTGAAGGAAACAATCAAGCCTGGAATGCCGGAATGTATGTCCTTGCTTATCGTTCCTTGGAAAAAAATAAATGTTTATTATAAAATGCCTATTTCTTCGTTGAGTTCTTTTAGCGCCCTTACTGCTGCGCTAGCATAATCTGTAGTAGCGTATTTTGTATATGCGTAATTTATTCCAGATGAAGAATTTATTCTCACTATAGACAGATCCATTTTTGCACGTTTTAGCGCATCTACTACTTCTTTTGCTTTCCCGCTTTGAGCACCTACTCCTGGAATCAATAGAGGAATCTCTTTGCCTGAGTTTACAAATAATTTTGATATTTTCTCCAAATCTTCTGGATATGTAGCTCCGACTACTGCTCCTGTGCCTGGTTGAGCCCATTCAATTATTTTCTCTGCGGTTTTTATGTACACTGGAACTCCATCTACTTTTAAATCTTGGATATCTCTAGCTCCTGGATTCGAGGTTCTATTAAGTATATAAACTCCTCTCCCTTTCTTACAATAATCTATAAAAGGTTTTATAGAGTCTTGTCCCATATACGGAGCTAGCGTTACGGCATCAAAATTCCAGAAATCGTACATTGCTTTTGCATATGCATTGCTTGTATTACCTATATCTGCTCTTTTTGCGTCAACAATAACGATTATACCTTTTTCTTTGTATGCTTTCACTATTTCCTGTAATGCATATAATCCATCAAAACCATACTGCTCATAAAAAGCGATATTTGGCTTAACGGCGCTTGGTAATACATCCTCTTTAAGAAAAGCATGAAGGATATCCAGATAAAACTTGACGATAATTTCTCTAGTGTTTCCATGCAATGGAATTTTTTCTAAAATAGGATCTAAACCTACACAAACAATACTTTTTGTTTCTAATGTTTTTGCTTTTAATAACTCAATATAATTCATATAATACTTTCCTTTACAGTCCAATTTTCTGGATTGTCGCGCCAAGCAAGAACAAGGGATTTCTCTTCTGGATTGATATAATTCCTTTCGGCTGCGATCTCGACGAGTGTTTTTAAATCTGTAAGCGTTAATAAATTGCAATTAACCTTTTTGAATTTATTAATAGCACTTTCTAACTCGTAGGTAAAGATGGCAATGCAGTCATTTACTATTCCTCCTGCCTCCTTTACTGCATTAACTGCTGCTATCGACGACCCTCCTGTACTAATTAAATCTTCTACGATTATTACCTTTTGTCTATTATTTATTCTTCCCTCTATTAAATTCTCATTACCATGCTCTTTTCCTTTTGATCTTATATATATCATTGGTTTATTCAGTTCTTTTGCTAGCCACGCGCACCACGGAATGCCTGATGTTGCAATGCCTGCTAATACATCGAATTCTTTTCCTTTGAGAGCAGTAACGAGGGCCTGAACTATTATCTCTCTTTTTTCAGGATAGCTTATTAATAAACGATTATCGCAGTAAATAGGACTTTTTATTCCAGAAGCATAAGTGTATGGTTGCTTCGGCCTCAAAGTTACTGCCTTAATATCTAAAAGAATTTTAGCAACTTCTCTCTTCATATTTTTTAGAGTACTCATTTGTATTTAAAGATTCTTCTTCTAAATTGAAAGAATTTTATCACGTTTTAATAGTGAGATAGTATTAAATATTTATGTTACGGGTAAAGAATATGGTAAATACTAGGTTTAATAAGTATAATCCATCGATTATTTATGAAGCGGTAGACGATTCGAATTATTTTCTTAATAATTATCTTCCTATAGCCACTGTTAATGGAAGAGAGGATTTGAAGAAGAAAGCTCTTGAGGCATTCGTTGATGAGAGACCTCCTCCTGAGATTATCAGAATAACTGACGTTAATGAGTTAAGAGTAGGAGAGAAAACAGTACATTATGCTCTTGCTATATCTTTCTTGAGTAAATAGGAAATTCAATTAAGACCATGCTTTCATTTGTTAAAATCAATAATAGGATCACAAATTATTTCCATAACTTCTATTAACGAACAATATATTCTTGAATTAAATCTACCATTCTCTTGGCAGTTACTTTATAATGAAAATGTTTTAAAGCATGTTCAGCGGCTGTCTTTCCCATTTGCTCCCTCAACTTAGAATTTTGCATCAAAAGCAAAGTAAATTCAACTAACTGGTCAATATTTGCCCTATAAGCAAATGTCTTAGGAATAGGAAAATCAATCATCATTTTCTTGTCAAAACCCATGTGAGGATACACCCATTCTCTTTCTAATTTAATCTCATGTTCAACATTAACCAAAAAACCAGTCTTAGCATGCACAATAGTATCACGCGGCCCTCCCACATTAATAGAAATCACCGGCTTCCCACAAGCCATCGCCTCAACCTGAATCATTCCAAATCCTTCTAATCGAGAGGGTGCTGCATATATATCGCAAGCGTTAATTAATCTAGACATTAATTTTGGATTTAAAGCATCGTCTAAATATACAAACTTTTTATTATCAAGACCCAATTTATCCATTAAATCCCGCTCATCCTTTCCATGATTTTCAGCAGAAAAACTTGGCCAGATTTTCAATATGTATTTCCATTTCGTAAATTTTTTCCCAATTCTCGCCAAAGCCTTAAACATTTCCTGAGCTCCTTTAGTTGTAACATCTCCTCCTGCAGTTAAAATCATAACTTCATCGTCCTTCACCCCTAGTTTTTTCCTAATCTTTATAATATCAGGATCATCTCTAGATTTAGGATAAAAAATATTAGGGTCAAAACCAATATAACAAACATTTACATGATCTCCTTTAACACCGTCTCTCATATATGTAGACTTCACCCAATTACTTGTAGTTACTAATAAAGGCAAATCATTTAAAACGCCATGATAATTCGCAACCCATCCATCAGCATTAAACCATGGTACTGGTTGCATTCCATGTTGCAAGGGATGCAATATCAACTCAGGAGCATCTCCCCAGAATCCTACTCCAACAACTGCATTAGGTTTGAACTCATTGTATAATTTTACTTTTATTTTATTATCACATCTATCACAAGAAATAACTTCAACTCCATTCTCTTCCAAACCTTTAGCTAAATAATGCCCCTGTAAGCTTTGTCCATCTGGTTCTAAAGGATATGGGTATAATGCTAAAATCTTCATCATAAACTAAAACTCTCCATTTTATGACAGCTCAATGTCTCAAAAATATTTCTCTGGAAGCCATAAACTTCTGTAATTAACTTAAATTTATCCTTAAATTGCTTATCATTAAGTTCAATAATCTCTTCTGCCTTCACACTAGGTACAGGAATCTTTAATGCCGCATCATGTGGAGCATTCTCATTTCCTGGAAGATAAGAGAAATAATACACTCTCTCACACTTTAACTCTCCCTCTCCAGTCATCTTTTTCACCGCCCTATGGATCTCTTTATGCCGCAAATGCCCGTACTCTCCGTTCTCACCATGCGTGAAGATATAGTCGTATTTTCTCTTAATAAGAAGTTCCTTCATCTTACTCACAATAGTATCGTCTGAAAGAGGCTTTAAAATCTTATCATCTAAATCACCCATAATTCCTTCAGCCCCATAATACTCGCAGACCTTCATAAATCGCGGCGCACGATCAGAATCATCTTTTCTACATAAACATAAAATAGTCCATTTCCAATCTTTATGTTTCAAAATTGTTCCACCCATCCAAATTGTTTCATCATCAGGATGTGCAACAATAACTAAACACCTCTTCATATATATTTAGATGAAAAACAATATATAAATTTTTTTATCATTTAAAATCCTAATCCAACTCACTTGATGCTTCCTTATCGAAAATAAAAGTTACATCCTTATGCTTCTGCAAAACACTCGCAGGAACATCTTCACTAACTTCTCCATGCAAAGCTCTATGAATAATTTCGGCTTTTTTCTTACCTGAGGCGAGCAAAATAATCTTTCGAGCTTCTAAAATTGTCCCAATCCCCATAGTTAAAGCTCTTCGAGGAACTTTCCTCACGTTATTTCCAAAAAATCGAGCATTATCCTTCAAGGTTATCTCACTCAATAGAATTTTACGAGTTCTACTTTTAAAGCCAGATCCAGGCTCGTTAAAACCAATATGCCCATTTCTTCCAATCCCTAGAATCTGTAGATCAATCCCACCAACTTCCTTGATCTTCTTCTCATAATTTCTACATTCAGCATTCAAATTCACGGCCCTACCATCTAAAAAATGAACATTCCTCTGCCAAACACCAACGCTAGAAAAAAAATGTCTCTGCATAAAATATCTAAAACTTCTTTTATCACTTTCACTTAATCCAACATACTCATCTAGATTAAAAGTATTAATATGAGAAAAATCACATTTTTTATTCTTCCATAATCTTACCAAACTCTGATAAAAAGAAATCATCGTCCCTCCCACAGCTAACCCTAAAACCAAATCAGGCTTTTTCTTAATGTCGCCAATAACTAATTCTGCCGCCTTTGCTCCCATGTCTTTCGCATCCTTAAGAATTACCGGCCTCATGATTAATAATACTCCATACTCTTCAAAATATCGTTAACTCTCAATTTCCTAACGCTCACAATACTATCTGCCCCTCCAGAGTAAATTAATACATCCTTGCCGTTCAAATCAGCAATCGCACCAGTAGGAAATACAACATTACTCATAAAACCAGATTTCTCATAATCCTTCTCTGACTTAATCAAAGGATTATCAGCATAAGATCTAGCTAAAGCTTTCTCTGGATTTTTCAAATCGAGTAAAACTGCTCCTACGCTATAAAAAGTAATTCCATCAATTCTCTTAACACCGTGATAAATCTCCAACCATCCTTTCTTTGTCTTAATCGGAGGAGCACCTGCTCCTATTCTGTCATGATCCCATGCTCCTGGCCTAGGCTGGAGAATACTTCTTTCTCTGCCCCAATAAATAAAATCAGGAGAATAAGAAACCCAAATACTTGGTCTGCTAAATTCAAAAAATCCTTCAGGCCGATGTAAGGCAACATACTTCCCCTTAATCTTTTCAGGAAAAAAAACAACATCTTTATTTTGCTCTCTAAAAATGATCCCTTGTCTTTTCCAGGATTTTAAATCTTTAGAAATGGCTAATGAAGTAGAAACGCCTTCATGTGTAGAAATAGAAACATACGTCATCAAATACTTATCCTCAATTTTTACAATTCTTGGATCCTCAACACCATAATCACCATCTCCAGGCATTCCTGTAAAGATAGGCCTCTGTTCTTTCTCCAAAACACGAAAGCCATCCTTACTCACAACAACTCTCTTAAAATGAGAAATTGTAGGCAATCTACATAAACCGTCTTTCAAATACATCTCTCCCCACCGTCCCATCCTAACAATATCTACCTCGGGGATATGTTGATACTCGAACTTGTATTCTTTTTCAGAAGACATTATAGGACATGTTCGTATACCCTCTTTCTGAATTGCGCTCTCAGCAACACGCACATAAAGCAAAATCCTTTTATCAGGCAACCTCACAGCTCCTGGGTTCAAAACACCTTTAATTTCCCAATCACTAAAACTCGGCTGGAAATCCTCAGGCTTCAATAAAAGTTTATCTATAATCTTCATCTTAACCTCTTCTATATATAATGGGATTAATAGTTTATAATTCTTACCCTTACCAATCTTGAAACCTGGAAAAATAATATATCCATTGGAAAACTATACAAAGGGGAATATAAAAATATAAATACTTTCAATATATTTTGCTCGCATGAAAAAGAGATTTTATCTTGTACTTACATTTATACTTCTTGTTATCTTTAGTATATTCGTAGCTTCAGCCCATCATGAAAAGACATCAAAATTACATAAGACAACAAGTCCTGTACAATTATTATCAGATAAGTCTATTGTTCGAGGAGCGAGATCAACTCTTGTAAGAAACAATGAAAAGATATCTATGCATATTAACACTAATGGCCTTAAATTAGGCACAGCAACGACAATCTGGTGGGTTATATTTAACCATCCTGAGAAATGCAAGCATCCAGAAGGTAAATTCAGATGTGGCCCAAAAGATCTGAAAATAGAAGGAGGTGATCCAGCAATAAAATCATCAGTTTTATACGCAGCAGGTAATGTTATCAGAGAAAATGGAAAGGGAAGTTATGGAGCAATGCTTATGGTTAACGATACCAAAGGAGCTCTTTTCGGACCTGGCCTAACTAACCCTCATGGAGTAGATGTTCATCTTATTGTTAGAAGCCATGGCTCACTCATTAAAGGCTTAGTAAAAGAAATGATTTCAACATTTGGAGCAGGATGCAAAAACATTCCATCAGGAACTGGCACTCAAGGCCCAAACACTTGTGAAGATCTTCAATTCTCAGTCCATGAAACAATATAAATAAAAAACAAAAAATAAAGTTTTATATCTTTACTCCTTAAATAAAAGATAGATTGAATATACTGCAGCCAAACCTACCAGAATGTAAATAATCTTGGTTATTGTATCAGTACCAAAGATACTCTCTACCAAATTATATTCAGAAGCACCAACAAGACCCCAGTTTATACCGCCTATTATAACTAGGATCATTGCAATCCAGTCTAGACCACTTTTTACCATTCTCACACCTCCTTTTTTCTTAAAATAAAAGGTTAATAGAGTTTATAAACCCAACGACTTTGTGGTTCATATTCTGGTGTTTTGAGGGTTAAAAAGTAGCTTTCTTTAAATCGATATGGTAAAGAAGGTTAAATCCGTTAATGATTATATTAAAGAATATTTTGAAGCACGCCCTAACCAAAGATACAATAACTGAAAAGATGTTTAAAGAAATTCTTGATGTATTGAAAAAATATAAGTCAAATTAATTTATTTTCTTTTGAGACATCTCACCTTTAACTTTCTCTAATCTATTTTTAGCAGTTTGGCAATATTCTTTAGAGATGTCAATATGAATAAATTTTCTTCCTACCTCATAAGAAACTACTGCTACTGTACCTGTGCCACCAAACATATCTAAAACAGTATTTCCTCTATAAGATAGAATTTTACTAAACGATAAATTAAATCTTCTGGAAAAGGAGCTGGATGTCCGTTTCTTTGTCTTTCAGGTTGTATTTGCCAAAATCCATCTGAAAAATCTTTAAATTCTTGTGAGGTAATATCTGCATCTTTAGAGTTTCCATGTAATCTATCTCCATCTTTAGTAAAAACTAAAACATATTCCCATGATGGAATCACACGGGGATTAGCAGGGCTTTTCCAACTTCCCCATGTTGTTCTTTTTAACATAGTTTGTTTATACCATATAATTTCTGTTCTAAATTTCGTGCCTAATTTTCTTAATTGACGTGTAAAATCGTGATGTATCGGAACAAAGTCTCTTATTCCTGTCGGAGCGATATTTAAAGCAAATCTACCACCAGGAACCAAAACTCTTTGTGTTTCTTTCCATACTTCATTTAACTAATTAAGATAATCTTCATATTTCATCTTATCATTGTGATTATCATAATCCTTACCTACATCATAAGGAGAAGAAGTTATTGCTAAATGAACGCTGTTACCTGACATTTTTCTCATTATTTCTAATACATCTCAATTGATTATACCATTCTCAAATTCCATTTCTATTTCCCCTTATCGTTTTTTCTTGGTCTATCCCAATAAGGAGATTTACAAGAAGGGCATATTGTAGGATATTCCTTTGCTCTTGGAACCCACTCATGCTTACATCTTTCGCATTTAAACCCCTTTATTTGTATAGTTATCTCAGCCATAATCTATTAAGATTATTGAAGTATTTAAACTTACCTATAAGGGTTATGCCTTACTACAGAAATATGTAAGAAATCTACCATTATATATAATCCTCGGCTTTGCCTTGTTATTATGGACAATTCTGTTGATTATGTAACTTACCAGAATTCTCCATAAATGAATAAGATAAATAAAAATAAAAACTTTGTTATTAAATTCGTTCAGAATTAAAATTTCCTATGCTTTGCGTAACATTCTCTGCAATAAACGGGTTTTCCTTCTGTTGGCTTAAAAGGAACCTCGCAGTCTTGCTTACAGTCTGCACAAACAGCTTTATGCATTTCTCTAGGGCCCATGCTGGCTCTAAAGTTATCTCTATTGCCGCCGAATCTTCTTCCGCCTCTACTGTTAAATCCTGGCATGTTTTTCCTCCTGGTATTATTTAGTTATATAGAAAAAGATTTTTTTTCTATATACATAAAACTTTCAAATATAATAGGTATATAAATCTATCTCCTGCCTTTGTTAACTTATCGGGATATTGGTCTTAGCCACAAATTCGATAAGTTCTAACAGTTTATTTCTTCCCAAATTAAGTTTTATCTCTGCTTTCTCTGCCGGTGTTTTCCCCTTTAATTCTTGATGAGGATTCACAAAGTTGTGTATAATTCTTTGTAAATTCATAAAAGCTTCTGCATATGAAAAACTTTTGAACTCTCCTCTTCTTGCATTCATTCGATCTTTTAGTTTTCCGTTGTACCTTTCAATTGGATTATTG
>Ga0213870_1001492_pt1 | contig 10500 bp, 7 predicted proteins | sample WICALVC2017_Meta_FD_160119 | JGI IMG/M metagenome (GOLD analysis project Ga0213870, IMG submission 160119) | Freshwater microbial communities from subterranean cave lake in Wind Cave National Park, South Dakota, United States - WICALVC2017 | ecosystem: Environmental > Aquatic > Deep subsurface >... | reverse complement strand
GGGTTTGTTAACATGATTGTTAGCACGCTCGGACTATTCGTCCCAATTGATGTCGGACTAAAACTTTCGGTGACCGTTGGCGGAACTAACAAGATGACCTTATAATCCTCCACCTCTCCATTGTTGGTACTTGGACCACTCGGCGGTTCTCCTGTTGCCGAACTAAATCGAAACCGCATAAAAGATGTGCCTGCCTTTGCGGTTACAGGTACGACTACTGGCACATTGCTCACCATAACGGTTGTACTGATAATACTTTTATTAACAATGACCTGCTCACCCACATCAGTAAAAACACCATTTCCGTTTAAATCAAGCCATGCACTTAAAAAACCAGTACCAAAGGTCGTAATATCAAGATTCGTTGTCTTACCAGTGGCCAATGTCTGGCTATTGAGGGGCTGGCCATTCAATACCACACCATCGTCATCATCAAAATTGGGAGACCCTGGCGCGCTATCATTATCATCACCATCCGCATTTGTAGATGCCTTGGAACCCGCATTATGATCTGGAATAAAACCCTTACCAAGAGCAACGTTAGCATTTAATGGGTGTCTCCCATCTCCATAACTTAATGGCGCATCGCTATAGTCGGTACTGCCAGCAAGCAATTGATTGACATAAGAGACCTCAAAAGCAAGAATAAACCTTCGTATGGCAGTGCAACAACTACCGAAATTCCCATAAGCATTATCGTTCTGTAGACGAATGGTGATACTCGAAATCGTATTGGGGCCGCCAGGACCTGTCACAAAAACAGCGCCTCCACGACAAGTAATATCCGCAGTTGTTGTAGAATCATTACAATTGGCATCAGTTCTGCCCTTCAGCTTTGATTGAAATCCGCTGAAAGATCCCTGACTGTACGTCACGAGACTACCAACACTGATGTAAACACCATCTGGTGATTGCAAATAAATATCGTCCGATCCTGTGGCAGAGGTCCCAGTGGTTTGGCCGGTGGCATCCAGATCAAATCCTGTCAACGTTAGACGATCGACTGGAACTGGCGTATTGGTATTTTTCTCGACTACAGTTATCTCAATGTCCATGGAGGCAGACTTATCAGTGGCGGCCTCCGTTGTGTCAACGCCTCCATCCGTTAAGTCAACCGTTAACTGGGCAGTATTTGGTTGTACGTAGATACACTGAATTCCAGAGATATCATTATCTTCAGCAAGGACTTTTACGATAAGATCAAGCTGTTTTCCGTTGAAGGTCGTATTCGTGCCAAAGCGGTAAGTGGCAGTACTACAGTCCGCGCCACTTAAAATGGTTCTTGTGCCGTTGAGCACGACATCAACAGCAAAGGCTTGTGAGGTTGCGAGAAAGAATATAAAAAGTGTCTGCAAACAGGTACTGGTGCTTTTTTGTAACCCTCTTGACTTTAGACTTCTCAATGCGCAAGCTCCTCTAACAATATTTAGATGTGTTTAGATGTTTTAAGCTAAATACGTCACATCAAATTATACCACTGATTTCCGTATCGCGCAGGAGAGTATAATGGTCTGGAGAATTTGAACAACTAAATTGGATAAGATAAGTGGATTCCATGGGTCATATAATAACCAAGGAGGAGTCCACGATGAGAAAAAACAGGATGAACCACTGCCTACCGGACGAGAAGGAATTACGATGCCAGTTTTAAAGTGCGTGTTGTACTTGAAAGCATCAAGGAGTTAAAAACGCTTGCTGAATTAGGAAGTGAATTTAGTGTTCACCCGAATCAGATCAGGAATTGGAAAAATGAGTTTCTGGAGAAGGCTTCTGTTGTTTTTAGTGAAAACCAAGATAAGAAGAAGAGATTGAAGTGCTTGGAGGAGGAGGAGCAGGATCGTCTGCACCAACGGATTGGAGAACATAAAGTATGGACATTGATTTTCTAAAAAAAATTTTGGGAATATTCTGTTAAAGAAAGTAGCATAATGAAAGAGGAATCCACTTATCAAATACAAAAACACTGTTTGACTTACCCGACCACTTCAACTTGCCGACGCAAAGTAGGAGGAGAAAGAACTGGAATTCCCTTGCTCGCTACGGGTGAGGAAGATATCAAAATTGCCAAGCGTGTTATCTTCCCACACAATGATAGCAGTCTTTTCCGATAGCACTACGGAAGGAGAGAATGAATACCCCGCATGATCAGAGATGTTGATCGGAACGGAGAAAGTTTTTCCGCCGTCCGTGGATTGCGTACTAAAGATATCCGTATTGCCCTGTGTATGACCTACCCAAGCGACGATGGGAACACTTCCTGAGAGTCCCACGGAAGGAGAGGACGCATATCCCGTGTTGCTTTCGAAATTGATCGGATCGGAAAAGGTTTTTCCGCGATCTTTGGATTGCGTCATAAAGATGCCAAAATCTCCACGTGAGTCATCTTGCCAAGCAATGAAGGCGGTCTTTCCAGATAGTGCCAGAGAAGGAGAGAATGAGTGCCCCGTATTATCAGAGATGTTGATCGGAACGGAGAAGGTTTGTCCGTGATCCGTGGATCGCGCAACGAAGATGTCAAAGTTACCCAGTGAGTTATCTTCCCAAGCGACGATGGCGGTCTTTCCCTCAAGCGCGATAGAAGGAGAGGATGAGGATCCCGCATTATGAGAGATGTTATCTGGTGCGGAGAAGGTTTGTCCGCCATCCGTAGATCGTGCAATGAAGATATCTTTATTATCCGGTGTGCGATCTACCCAAGCGACAATGGCGGTGTTTCCAAAAAGCGCCAGAGAAGGAGATGATGCGCTTTCCGCATTATGAGTAATGTTGACAGGTATGGAAAAGGTTTGTCCCCCGTCCGTGGATCGTGCAATGAAGATGTCATTATTCTCTGGCGTGGGGAACGTCCCCTGCGTGTTGTCTTGCCAAGCGATGATGGCCGTGGTTCCCGATACGACGACAGAAGGGAGAACTGAACTTCCCGCATTATGAGAAATATTGACGGGCATGGAAAAGGTTTGTCCACCGTCCGTGGATCGTGTCATGAAGATGTCATTATTGCCTGATGTTGTATCTCCCCATGCAACGATGGTGGTGTTTCCCGATAGCGCTCCGGAAGGCAGGAATGATCCTCCCGCATTATTGGAGAGATTCATGCGTGTTCTCCATGAGTGTGGGAATTCCCATGAGGAAGGTGTCAGGAGGATTGCCGCCACATTGTTCTCATTGGCGCTGGTCAGGGTGACACCCGTAGTTGAACCTTGGAAAATCGGGGGTCCTGTTCCATCGGAGGAGACGAAGGCCATCGCCGTAAATGTCCGATTGGCCCCGATAGGAATCAGCAGACTGACAACGATCGGATCGGTTGTCGCAATAAAATCGCTTTCTCGTACAAAGAGCCGTGTTGTTGTGGACGACATCCCATCCCCTGAGACATTGACTCGAATGGAATTGACGAGCGGGGGTGGGGTGAACGCCATGTCTTCCTCCTGTGAGGTGAGGTTTTCTGATAGAGAGATTTTAAAGTTGACCGTAGTCAGTTCTACGCTGGAAGACACACCACATCCAGAAAAAACTGGAAGGACAATTCCAAAGAGCATGCTGACAACATTAATAAAACGAGATTTGAATGGGAACATTTTTCAGCTGTCCCGTCTACCATTGATCGCGTTCGTTTAGATTTACATTCTACCACTAAACACAAAGGTGCGCCATGTTGTGTGGGACATTATAGTGATAGGCTATAATGAGGCAAAAAATGAAAGGGGTTTGGGGTAGATTTTCTTCATGAGGCAACGATACCCCTTCGGGTAGATTTCTGATGAGGCAATGCGTTCTTTTGACAATATTATGCGCGATTTTGTAAGATGACCTCTCATCGAAATAAGGGGACGCGTTCTGCTACAAAATACAATTCGCAACTTTTCAATTATTGCCCATATTGATCATGGCAAGTCGACCCTTGCCGATCGTATTTTAGAATTTACGGGGGCGATCTCTTCGCGCGAGTTTAAAGACCAGATACTAGATGATATGGACTTGGAACGGGAACGCGGGATTACCATCAAGGCCCGTTCCGTTCGCCTGAAATATAAAGGCAAGGACAAGATCGACTATATTTTTAATCTCATTGACACCCCCGGGCATGTTGATTTTGCTTATGAGGTCTCACGCTCTTTGGCCGCTTGTGAAGGGGCGCTTTTAATTATCGATGCCTCTCAAGGGGTCGAAGCGCAAACCATTGCGAATTGGACATTGGCAGAAGAAAACAATCTCGCACTCATTCCGGTTATTAATAAAATTGATTTGCAAAGCGCGAATATTGAAAAAACAAAACAGCAGATAGAGGACGTTTTAGGGTTAGACCCTGATGACGCTATTTTAGCCAGCGCGAAAGAGGGGCGGGGGATTTCCGAAATTTTAGAGGCGGTCATTACCAAAATTCCGCATCCAGTAGGCGCGCAAGACAAGCCGTTGCGTGCACTTATTTTCGACTCATGGTTTGATACCTATCAGGGTGCGGTGGTGCTGATTCGATTGGTGGATGGATCGGTTAAAAAAGGAATGCGTGTTCGCCTGATCTCTTCTCAAAAAGAACATGAGGTGCTCTCGTTGGGCGTGTTGTGTCCCAAGTCCAAAGAAGTGGACACGCTTTCTGTTGGAGAGGTCGGCTACATGGTCTGTGGTATCCGCGATGTAAGCGAGACAAAACTGGGCGATACCGTGACGGAAGCGGGATTGCTTGATACGATTCCGATCCCCGGCTATAAAGAAATGAAGCCGATGGTCTTTTGCGGTTTGTACGCAATTGATGCGAATTTCTATCAGGACCTCAAAGAATCGTTGGAAAAATTGCGACTCAACGACGGTTCATTTCAATATGAGCCAGAAACCTCTCTGGCCTTGGGGTTCGGCTTTCGGTGCGGATTCTTAGGCCTTTTGCATATGGAAATTATACGGGAGCGGCTGGAACGGGAATATAATCTGGTCCTGATTGGCACAGCCCCCACCGTGATTTATCGCATTACGACAAAGAAGGGAACGATTCTTTATATCGATAATCCGGCAAAACTGCCTGCTGCTGATCAGATTGAGCGTTTTGAAGAGCCTTATATTCGCGGCACGATTCATACCAAAGAAGAATTTTTAGGTGCGTTGTTGAAACTGTGTCAAGATCGTCGTGGCATTCAGAAAGATTTAAAATATATAGATACAGATCGTGTTATGCTGGTTTACGAAATGCCGATGAACGAGATTGTCTTGGATTTTTACGATAAACTCAAGTCGGTCTCAAAAGGGTATGCCTCGTTTGATTACGAAGTGATTGGGCTTTGCGAGGCCGATTTGGTCAAGGTCGATATTTTGTTGAACGACGAAATGGTGGATGCGCTTTCATTTATTGTCGATCGGGTGCAATCTTATCCACGGTCTAAATTGATGGTCGAGAAGTTAAGGGAGACGATTCCGAGACAGATGTTTGAGGTTGCGATTCAGGCCGCAATTGGAAGTAAAATCATTGCACGGGAGACGGTTAAGGCATTGCGAAAAGACGTAACGGCAAAATGTTACGGAGGGGATATCTCAAGGAAAAGAAAATTATGGGAAAAACAAAAAGAGGGGAAGAAACGAATGAAGCAAGTTGGTCGGCTAGAGATTCCACAGGAGGCATTTCTGGCCGTGCTGAAGATGTAGGTTCTCCCAAGAACGTCCCCCCCAGCGAGGCAAGGAAATCGACCTTTCGAGAATATGCCGAGACGCTGATTACCGCGATTGTCTTAGCGTTGGTCATTCGAACCTTTGTGATTCAGGCGTTTAAGATACCGTCTGGGTCGATGCTTCAGACGCTCCAGATCGGGGATCATATTTTAGTCAATAAATTTATCTATGGTGTACGGCTTCCTTTCACGGACATAACGCTCATCCCTATTCAGACGCCTAAACGCAGGGATGTTATTGTCTTTCGTTTCCCAGAGGATGAGTCAAAAGATTTTATCAAACGGGTTATTGGGATTCCTGGAGACATACTGGAAATAAAGGAAAAGGTGCTCTATCTGAATGGACGGGCACAACGGGATGAGACGTATATCAACACAAAAGATGCAGAGGCGATCCCGCATATTGTTTCGATACGGGACAATTTTGGGCCGATCACGGTTCCAAAAGATGCTTATTTTGTGATGGGCGATAATCGGGACCACAGCCTAGATTCCCGATTTTGGGGTTTTGTGCACAACTCAAAAATTAAGGGCGAAGCCGTTATTATTTACTGGTCATGGGACTCCGAGGCAACATCGGTTCGCTTTAATCGCATCGGCAAAATCATCCATTAGGGGGGGCACCGGCCCCCGGCGGGAATACACAGCCCTCGTTGGGGCTGTGGAAATAGAATAAGGAGGTTATATCAATACACTGATCGTGATTCCGGCTCGGTATCAGTCTAGTCGTTTTCTAGGGAAACCACTTGCGCTTTTACAGGGCAAGCCGATGATCTGGCATGTTTGGAGCAGAGCAACCCAAATTAAAATGGCGGACAAAGTGATTGTTGCTACGGAAGATGACCGCATTGCCAAAACCGTTTCTGAATTTTGCGGCGAGGTGCTCGTAACCTCTGCGACACATCGCACAGGGTCTGATCGGGTCGCCGAGGTTGCGACGTTATATGCTACAGAGCTTGTTGTGAATCTACAGGGTGATCTGCCGCTTTTTCGTCCTTCTGTTTTAGACCGACTGATTAGAGAAGGGGGCGCGTGGATCAAATCGGGTAAGGCTGATCTGGTCACCCTATCAGCAAACATCAATTCAGAGGAGGAGATTTTTTCGCCGAATACAGTCAAACTCGTTCGCAATAATCAGGGCGAGATTCTGTATTTTTCGCGATCACCCATTCCGCATATCGAACGCGGGGCTTTTGCCAATTTCCCTGCTGGCGCAAGCGTCGTCACGCCTTTTTTCAAACATTATGGGGTGTATCTTTACCATCGGGATTTTCTTTTAAAGATGGCCCATTGTCCTGAAGGCCCTTTGGAAAGGATGGAACGATTGGAACAGCTTCGTGTCCTAGAGTGGGGAGGGCGTGTTTGGGCGATGGAGATTGATCAAGAAGAGGCAAAAGGATTTTGCGAGGTAAATACGCCAGAGGATCTTATTTTGGCTGGCCAGATGCTGAGCTTTTGATTGTATGTTGAGATCCAACGATTCCGCAATAACTTCTTTAGTCCCAAGAACAGAGATAGGAATCTTAAAAATGGTGAACCCCGCTGAGGTGGGAATCAAGGTTCCCGATAGGGGCATTTTTTATTTCAGACCAATCACGCGCCTATGTCCGTCTTTATTGAACATCGCACCATGGGACAGGCTCTATTGTAAGGGCACCCAACAATCTTAATCCGATGGTCAGTCAGGGCGTGATGAATCACGTCCCCTACAAATCAAAAGGACACCCGAACCATATTCATATTCCAGAACGACGCGCCATTTCCAGCAGAAGCGTCTGGGGAAAATTGTATTACGGGGAATGCGACCGTCATCTTTCCATCTTTGACTTCCGCGAGGGCACCAGAAACTTTCATTGTTCCATAAACAGCACCCAAGATAACGCCGATTGCGGCACCTTTTCCGATGCTGTCCCCATAGTCATGAGGTTTTCCTGCAAAGACCTCGGCAGCAGCGCCAACGAGTGCCCCTGCGGCACCGCCATAAAGGCTGTCAGTCAATATTCGACCCAGAGAATCAGAGGATGCGGCATGAACGGTTTTTACAGGAAGCAACGCGACCAAGACAGAAAACACAATAACGACAACGATTTTTTTCATCTTTCTTCTCCTTAATCCATTTTGAGAGAGGCTCAACAATATTGAACCGTAACAGGGCAAAAAGCCACCTGCGAGGGTGATCATACCGAATAGATTTTAGGAATGCAAGTGACAGCTATAGTGGACTGCAATTCAGACAGTAGACCCAACAAGCGACTGATTTATTCAATGATTTATCGTTTGTTACAATATTTCTCCATTTTTCTTGGTTATAAACGACATGATGCCGATGCGAAATAGTTCTGAAAGTGGTTTCGGACAACAAAAAGCGCTCACGTCATTAAAGACGCGTCGTGAGCTTGTCGAATCGATAGACTTCTCCTTTCCCATCAATACTCAAAAGAGAAGATATATCTTTGATCAGGTCATGGTTGGCTATTCTGGCGAGTAAACTGGGATTTCTATGGTGCGCGGGGTTTTGTGAGCTGGTCTGCCAGGTTGCGGCGAAGCCGACGTGTCTTTGCCAGTATTTTTTTCTGAGCCTCTTTATTAAGAGTGAGCACCAATTCCTGGTGTTCGAGAGGCGTGAGACAGGCGACGTAGTTTTGGTAATAAATGAGAATGACCGTTTTGGTGGGACGCAGAAGTTCCAATGCCCTGGTGCGAGTTTTGGCATTGAGCTCCTTACGCCCGATTCGCAGCAAATACCATTGTAGCAGGCTATATGTAAGCAGGACAAAAACAACCTGATTGACAATCATGTTAAAGGAACGTGATGAAAACGCTTCAAGGTCGGAGTAGCACTTGAGCTGACGATGACGCTCCTCAATGGCAATGCGGAGTGCGTAGTCCCTGCGTCCCTGAGTCGGATCGGTTATACGTGCAGTAGAAAGCAGCACCCAGTAATCTTCGGTGCCGTCCGCATACACCTCTTTATTCACGATGACATCCAAGGGGATGGGGCAGGTCGAGAACGTTTTCACACAATGAACGACAGCTGTCTCGGAACGAACCAGGGCATTGGCGCAAGATTCCTCCTGTTTTTGTTTTTCGGCCTTTTGTTTGGCCAGGGTGCGCTGTCTTGCCTCTTCCCGTTTTTTGATACGCTCCGATCGATGCAGGGGCACCGGCTTGGCGCTTTGGGTGACCGGCATCCACGGCTTAAAGTCTAACGCGCCGTTTTTGGCCAACCCCACGACATCAGTGTAGATATCCATGTTTCGACGTGCGGGGATCAGCACATCAATGCCCCACTTCTGTTTACAGCGACCCATCTCGGGACCGTCCAAAAAACCACGGTCCAAAATAAGTTTTTTCATGATACCCTTGCCGTGAAATTCAATAAAGCGCTCCACCATATTGTAAAGAATCGTATTTTCATGATCCTTGCCAGAAACAACCTCAAGGGCAGTGTACAAAAAGAATTCACCGCTCCGATTAGTGTGAATGATACTCACCATCTTGTAGCACCTTCGCCACCAGCAATGGGCGCGTGCTTCCGGTGATAATTTCTTGCTATCCACCGGATGATTGTGCTTATCGAACAATAGGTATGATGAACCCTCATAGTTTTCGTTGTCAGGCACAAACAGATAGGAAGCGTCTCCGATAAATATCCCCTCGGAATCAAAGGCATGGTGCTGTTTAAATATCCCTGTTATGTCGCGGTTAAACCACGTCGTTAAAAGCTTTGCATCTGTTTTTTTGGCCATTTTTCGGAGATGGTCTTGATCGCAGGGGGTCTCCCGGTCGTATTCGTTTTTATTGTTGAATCCGCTGCAGGCAAGGGTTACATCCCCCGTCTCCGGGTGTGTTGCCTTCAGTCCCATGGCGGGGCCAAAGGCATTCACCATCCCGCCGGAACGTACCACGTAGGGAAAGGCATGAAACTGATGGACGCCGTGAAAGCGCATGGAAATATCACTGGTTATATATACCCACAACGGCACATCGTGCTTTTTACAGGGAGACGGATAGGTGGCCGCCAACTTATCCAGAATTTTTTTCTCCGCTATAACTCGGAAAAAATCCGTTTCGCACACCTCACCCACCCCTTCAAGATAATCAAACTCGCCCCGCTGAAAAGCTTCGATCACCAGACGATCGTTACGTTCAAAGAGCATGGCGGTTGATGTCATCTTGCTTGGGGTCATCACCTCAGGGTTCCTCCCGTCGCAGCTTCTCGATACGATCCATGATGCCCAATACCTTTTTACATATCACGGAGACTTGGGCGCGGGCATGGCGAAACCGCAAATACTCCTCGCTCTTCTCTCGCATCTCGGAAAGCCTTTCCTGAGGAATGGAAAACAGTTTCGTCTTGCCCTCATGACTCCAGCTCAAAACCATATTTCGATGAAATGCCCCTCTAGCGCAGGCACAGGTGGGCTTGCCGCATTTGCGCGCCAACTCGTAGACGTTGCCTTTAACCATGGACGCACGTCCGAAAGTCACATCCAAGGAACTCTCCATGTCTGCCATGCACCGGCGTAGCGCCTGCCGCAGTCTGCTGAGTTTTTCTAGTCGATCTTTTATCTGCATGTAACGATATTATATAACATACATATAAACGGAAAACAAGAGAAAAAATCCGAGGCTATCTCAAAAATGTTTTGGAAGGTTAGCCGGAAAGGCCAGCAGAAGCAGAATTAAAGCTGCGTTTCTCTACTGTCTGAATTGCAGTATACAGGGATCATTGATGAGGACGAGAAGCAGCGATTTGCTCACAAGCTGCCCAATGACAAAGCCAAGATCATTGCGGCGCTGGCCCCCTATCAACATGACATCACGGGGGTGGTTGTTGAATCGA
>Ga0213870_1001491_pt1 | contig 10503 bp, 11 predicted proteins | sample WICALVC2017_Meta_FD_160119 | JGI IMG/M metagenome (GOLD analysis project Ga0213870, IMG submission 160119) | Freshwater microbial communities from subterranean cave lake in Wind Cave National Park, South Dakota, United States - WICALVC2017 | ecosystem: Environmental > Aquatic > Deep subsurface >... | reverse complement strand
GCTTTTTGCTCTTTGGGCTTTTCTTCCGCCTTGTGCTCCTTTGGTTTCTCTTCTGCTTTTTTTTCCTGCTTGGCTGATTTTTCTTCCTTCTTTTCTTCAGCAACTCCAAATATTTCAGCAAGCTTTTTTGCGCCAGCTTTTGTGACCTTGAGGTTTACCTGAGAAATCCTCTCATGAATCTTATGGCCGCAGACAGTTTTTCTTTTTTTGATGCCTTTTCCAGCGCCCCTAAATCCTATTCCTCCCAAGATTACTATTTTTTTTCTTTGCCCTAGAATTCCTTTTCTCATTGGAAAGCCGCAATAGTCTGATCCTCCTGTGATTTGCAGCTCATAGCCGCTTAATTCAATTGCATCGCCTTTCACAGTCTCTCCTATATTAAGGCCAAGAAAAGGCCTTGCCATGTTGTCTTTCACTTCTTTCTGAAACGTCTTTCCGCTTGACGGGTCTGAAATGCATAGCTTAAAGTTAACCATGTTTAGTACCTCCGAATATTTTAATATGAGGAGGTCCGAAAATCTTCATTTTCGATACCTCCAATAATATCTGTTAGAATTGGCATGGTAAAAGGTGGTTTATTTAAATAGTTTATGCTATTCAAAACTTTGCCATGGAAACACTTGCTGCATAGCTTGGCACGGAATTAGAGCTTCCGTCAATCAATATTACTAATCTTTTTATATAATAAAATGAAAAGCCAGCCAGCAAAAACGGAACTAGGTTAAGCCAGATATTTAGGTTGAACAAGAACATTGCAAAAGGGAACAGCATTGCAGCAAAAAACAATAAAAGTGATACAATCAAATTGTTCAATATCATAGAGCACTTCTTTAAGTTTCTCGAGCTGTCAACGTTTGTCAAGATAACTGCCAAAGTGTGATGCAATTCCTTCATTCTTTTGTAAATTAGCCTTAATAAATAAAGTATTAGGATTGAGCTTAAAACATAAGATATGTACAGTATTAAAGCAGGATAATTATGCCTTATCAATAGCGAGAATTTTCTGAGGATTAAGAATGCGAACAACGTTAATATTATCAGCATCAAAGTAACTCTTGATTCTTTCTTCAGCTTGTTGGTGAAAAAATTCTCTATCTCAGTCTGGTCAAAGAACTTTCTCATGTAATTTGAGAGCCTTTCAAGCTTTAATTTTGTTCTTATTGGCACTCTCGAATTAAGCGAAGAATGAAGATTTTCGCTGTAGCTTATTCCCAAAGACATTAGTATGGCTGTTATGAATATTATTGCTGCAGTAATTGATACCAAATCAATGCCTAAGTTGAATTTCTGGCTTTCTCTTGCCACTAGCAATGAAAATTCTCCCACTGAAATCATTGCAATGCTTGAGAAAAACGGCTGCTCGTCCTTGAAGTTTGCAAGCAAAAATGTTAAAAATCCTACTGCTATAAACCTGGATATCAGCACAGTAATTATTAATACAGTAATCAAGGCAATATTTGCTTCAACAGCTTTGAAATTTATTAAAGTGCCCATTGAGATGAAAAATATGGATGTTAAAATCATTGCAAATGGATGTATTGCTTTTCCATATTCTTTTGCATTCGGCAAAGAAGCAATCAAGCTTCCTGCAAGAAAAGCTCCTGCCGAAGGTGTTAATTCAAGATAAGATGCAAAATAGCTGAATAATGTAACCATACCTAATGAAAGAAACGACAATACTGATTCATCTTTATTATTCTTCATTATAACATTTACTATGTACTTCAAGACTTTCATCATTATTAGATATGCAAAAATTAGTATCGCAATTGAAAATATCACGTGCTCGAATGTTGACAAAATGCCAGCATTAGAGCTTTTAATACCAGAAAAAAACGTCAATGCAAATACAGCGATGACATCTTCAATAATCAAAACCGCTATAAGCAATGGAACTTCCTTTCTGCTGAATAATTCCTTTTGCTGAAGCACCTTGACAACAACAATTGTGCTGCTGAACGAAAGTATAACGCCAACAAACAATGCAACTTTTGTTCCAAAGCCCATCAGCAAGGTTGCCTGATAACCAAAAAATAAAACAATAGCAAACTTCAATAAGCCTATTAAAATAGAGCGAGCGCCTAATTTCATTAATTTTGAAACATCAAACTCGAGACCTATAATAAATAGTATTAATATTGCGCCAATATCAGCCATCATTTTTATCATATTTTCATCCTGAACCAAATTTAGGGAAGATGGTCCTATGATAGCACCTACAAGCAATAAGCCGAATACAGCAGGCTGCTTAAATCTAGTTGCTATTATTCCGCCGACTATAGCACATAAGAAGAGTATGCCTAAGCTGATTAGTTCAGTTGCCATTTTGCATTAGGTGCATAAGTTAGTCTATACCCAACGTTTTGATACGTTATATTCTATATTGGTATACGAAAATGTATATTAGTTCTAATATAACTTATATTTAAAGATTTCGGTTGTATATAGGCAAAAAGCTGTAATAATTTATTTATTTACTATATTGAAAAAATCGATTTATACAACACTTCTGAACCTCGAAACCTTTTTATCCTTACAAGAAAACAAACTTCATGTGGCAGAAGAAAAATCATTTAAGAAATATGAAATTCTTGCTATTGTAATTCTAACCTTATTTTTTATATATACACTTGTCTACTTTAATCAGAAAATAAATTTTTTCCTGGGAAATGAGCTTATTGTTTATTTGACCCCAAACCAGAAATCATTATACATAAACTACGGCAATTCCAGCAGAGTTGATTTTATGATTTCCATCGACAATGCTCCGAATTGCAAGGCATCATGCACCTACTCTTTCAATGACAGGAGCCGAAACTTGATATTAGACCAGGGGAACTTTCAGCTCAGCAATAATGAGAATGAAATAAAAAATTACACTTTGAGCGTGAAAAGGCTTGGCTCTGGCCAGGATGTTTACAGCATTGATGTAAGCTGCCACAGCATAAGGTCATTTTTATGCCTTACAGAGAGCGGGGACAAATTCAAGTCATCCTTAATAACAGTAAACTATGACCTTTCAGAGGCTGAAAAGGAACTTAAAAAGATATTGAAGCAGAATGTAACAAAATTGTTAGGGCTTTTGTCAGATGTTGATGTAAAACATCAGCGGATAAATCAAAAATATTTTGAATTGGCACACAAAATAAATCTAAAGAATGCGACAAAGGACAAGATAGATATAGACGACAAATATGACAAAGTAAGGGTGTCCATTGAAAATTTGCAGAGTTTATGGAGTACAGAGGATTATTTTAAGCTTAACCAGCTATTTAACGCAAGCTTTTTTGAGCAACTAAATGAGGTAGCTCTATCAATCGGCAATCTCGATAAAAAAATTGAGAATATTACGCTGATTCATAATCAATTCGTTCTGGAGTTGTATGGAATGTCCGATAGATTAAATGAACTTGCAGGTTTTGTCAGCGCCCTAGAAGTTGAGCAAATTGCAAATACAACTAATGGTAACATTAAAGATTTTAATGAACTAGCTTCATCAGTCCTGAACAACACCTTTGAAAGCTATGACTTCCTTGACAAGAAAATTGCAAATGTAAAAGTCAAAAATAATGCACTATTTGAAAGGTCAAAAATTCCTGCTGCAATTCTATTTTTTGACATCCTCCATTCAATAAATTTTGAGAATGATTTATTATGCAGCATAAAGAATGACTGCGCAAATAATATCTCAGCTGAAAATATAATGGATTCTGCTCAAGATTTCATTGATGTTTATCCGAACAAGGCGGTAAGCGAAAACTGCAAGTCTTTATTAAGCTTGGAAGAGAAATTCTTGAGCACAAGGGAAGAGGCATTAAAAGCCATTTCAGGCCAAAATATTGTATTTCCGAATGAGAAGGAATTTTTTGACGCGGCAGAAATATTCAAGGAAAATGAAATAAGGAAGATAAATAATTCATATTTGGATTCTCTCAAAAAGAAAGGGCGGGAAAACAAAACAAGCCAAAGTATTATTAAAATTGCAGAAGCGGTCCTGCCAAAAGATATCATGAACACAACAACTTTAGACTACAACCAATCAAATTTATCACTATACCTATTGTCTAAAATCAATGCCTCAAATAAAACTTCTCAACTGGCAAAAAAATGCATGAAGCTTAATGAATCAATAGAAAAAATCGGCGATTTTTACTTTATGCCGATAAGCACAAACGTAACATACAAAATATTCCAGAATATTGGAACTAGCTTAAGTGAAAACCCTCCAATCTGCTGCGTTTTCAATGACTGCAAGCCGTGCTGCAGAGATGATTCCTGCAGAAACGATCCAAAAACATTTCCGATTATATTCCTGCATGGCCACTCATTTGCAAAAGACAACAGCCCGGAATTTTCATTAGACGCTTTCAACAAATTGCAGGCAAAACTCCAAGAAGATGGCTACCTCAATGCAGGAATTATTTCCCTATACTCAAGAAACGAGCCTTTGCAGAAAGGTATATGGGGCTTGTCAGGAAAGCCAATTACTGTAAAAGCCAGCTATTATTATGATGCATTCAGGAAGGAAGATAAGTATATAGTAGTGCCCACAAAAAGTGAGAATATAGATACTTATGCAATAAGACTGAAAGACTTGATAGACGTAGTTAAAGAACGCACAAACAAGCCAAAAGTTAATATTATAACTCATTCTATGGGTGGATTGGTTGCAAGAAGATATGCGCAAATATTTGGTGCCCAAGATGTAGATAAGATGATAATGATCGCTGCCCCCAATAAAGGAGTTAGCAGAAGAACTGCAAGCTATTGTGGCTTTGTCGGTGAAAATAGAGAATGCGGAGATATGAAAGCAGACAGCTTGTTCATCAACAAGCTTAATGATCCTTCAAACCAGCCTAATGGCATTAGACTATACTCAATAATCGGGCAAGGCTGCGCAACTGACAACAGCGATGGCGATGGAGTGGTTGCAATAGAAAGCGCAAGACTGGACAATGCAACTTTATTTTATATTAATGGAACATGCGACGGTCTTGAGTCTCTGCACACAGATGTATTGGATATTGATAAATACCCTCAGGTCTACTCAACAATAACAGAAATATTAACAGAGTAATTATTATTTATTCTTCAAGTAAACAGTTCTAGTGGGGAATGGAATGCCAATGCCCGCTTTTCTCAGAGCATTGTATATTTCTTCTGTGGCCAATGCCTTGGTTTCAAATTTGACATCAAAAGTGTTAACCCAAAACAAAGGCCATGAATTTAAGCGAGAAGTCTGCCATATCCATCATAAGGACTCTTGGCTCAGGATTTTTTAACGCATTTGGAACTTTCTTCAAAGTTTCAATCACAATTTTTCTCACTTTTGATGTATCAGATCCGTATTCAACCCCAAACTCTATTTTGATTCTCACACTTGGGTCTGGCTGCACAAAATTAAGTATTCTTGATTCTGCAAGCTTTCCATTTGGGATTGTTATAAGCTCATTGTCAAATGTCCTTATCTTTGTGCTTCTCAAGCCAACATCTTCAACAGTTCCCATTGTGTTCTCATCCAATTCTATTTTGTCGCCAACCTTTATGCTTTTGTCAAGAAGTATTGAAGCTCCTCCAAAAATATTGCCTAGAGTGCTTTGAAGAGCAAAAGCAACTGCAATTCCAGCAATTCCAAGGCTTGCAAGCAGTGGCCCAATTTGAACACCCCATACAGGCAGAATAAAAAGCAGGCCAATTATGGAAAGAAAAATTCTTGACATCCTTTTGAACAGTAAAATCACTTCATCATCCACATGCGAATGTGTTTTCTCAGCAATCTTCCTCGCCCAATTATCAAGAATTATATCAACAACTACAATCACTATGTAAGTGATTATAAGCATTATCGCGGAAAGTATAATGCGCTCAAGAGAATCCAATATGTTTTGCCTTATTCCTAAAGGAAATAAAGCGAGCCTAATGCCTATAAGCAATAGTATCAAAGATATTGGCTTGTTGGTTTTGCTTACAATCAAGTCATCAATTTTTGTCTTTGTTTTTAGGGTTAATCTGAGAATAAGTCTCGTCGAAATCAAGACAACAAGCTCGGAAAGAATGAAGAACACAACCAATATTACAAAAGAATAAAGATATTTGTTGCCCTGTACGAAAGAAATATACTTGTCAAATACCATATCAAATAATAGAATTAATCTTATTAATAAAGATTACTTTTTCTCAATCACTTGTATTGTGCATGAGCAAGGCAATTTTTTAGAAGCTCTTTCTAATGCTTGCTTTGCAACGCCAAGATTCTGCTTGTCAACCCTCACTTGAAAAATTGTCTGGCCTTTTCTGACCCTTGCTGCAACTCCAATGGGCTTGCCAAAAGGATGCGCCATGCCTGAGCTGAACCTATCTGCCCCTGCCCCTGCTGCAAGTGAATGCTCCCTCAAAACATGGTAAGGGTAAACATTTACTTTGAGATGAAATCCATTTAAGCCAAGATAGGACTCAAGAAGCTTATTTGATGTCTGCCTTGCGCTTTCCAATGCGTTGTCCCTTATGTTAAGATCCGCTTTTGATAATAAGTTTAATGTGTAATCAAAACTCTTGTTTGGGTCGCCGGAAGCAAACCTTACAACCTTTGGGTTGGGGGTCATTCTAATATATGACTTTGACTTGAATTTTGATGTCCTTGTGTAAGGCCTTTTCAATCTTCTGTATGCGACAAACTTTCTTATTCTTGCCATGAAAATACGGATTTAATGGTAGTTTTTAAAGGTTGCTATAAAATGGCGTTATTGAAAAGTTATAGGTTGCCATCAATATGCGAAGCTATTCAGCTTCAATCTTGAAGCAAAATTCGCGGTTCCAGATAGAATTTTGCAATCATGCTTAAAGATACGCAGCTGAGCCGATGGCAACCCGAAGCGAAAGCGTAGACTTTTCAATAACGCCTATAAAATTTATAAATTCGAAAACTTTATAAACAAGCATATTAAATTAATATTATACCAAGAAATTGCTGGGAAAAGAGGTGAATGGATGCATAAAAAGGCTTCTTTAGAAATTTCAATACAGGCTATTGTAATTGTAGTCCTGGCAATGACTCTTCTTGGACTAGGATTGGGCTTCATAAAAGGAATGTTTGGAGATATTTCCAGCTTATCCAGAGCGACTTTTGACAAGATACAGGATCAATTGCAAAGAGACCTTACCAATAGCAATGAAAAATTAATTTTTTCCCAGACAAAGATAAACATTGAAAGAGGCAAATCAACCTTGCTTGGCTGGGGCATAAGAAATGACGGCAACCAGCAGCTCGACTATTGGGCGGAATTCACAGCAGTAAAATGCCCAAAAACTAATTGCCCAAGCCTAAGCGACTTAAACGAGCAATGGTTTACATTTAAATATAATCCAGGTGGCACAAATGCTGCTTTGATTTATACTGTAGATCCAGCTGAGCAGCAGGTAATAAGAGTGGATTTGACTGTGCCTAAAGAGAACACAGAAACTGGATTATACCTAATTGATTTATCAATCTATGATGGTGCCACAAACCAAAAATATGCATCAACTGATTTATTTGTAACAGTGACTTAAACAATGAAAAGAAGACTATCAGAGCAGCAGGAATTTGAAATCATGAAGCTTGTTTTAGATAAATTCTTATGGCTTGGATTCGGCATCATGGCCTATGGATTGTTTTTAATGTATGATCTGGGTTTCCAGATTGGCCTGGCATGGATAATTGCAGGAGCAATCATATTATTATTATTTACATGGATTGTAGTAAAGGAATATGAAGTTATAAAATAATTTGATTTCTTGATTTGAAAAATATAATTATATCTTCATTTAATAAAAATTTTTACATCAATAAATAATAAAAATCCAATGGCAATAAATGCAATAAAAATACTCAATAACGAATAAAAAATTTTAAATCCCGGAACGACCTCGCGCCGCAAAGGCTAGTAGGTGACCCGTTGTGGCTTACTTTGACAAATGTCAGAAGTATGAGGGGCACCCATTCTACTCAGGGGGGCGCATGGGTCTCCTGTTGATTATAAATAAATTTGTTATTGGATTGATTCATATTGATTAAGAAAATTTCGTTAATGGACAATGATTTATTGTTGAGTAAATGTCTTATTGTAAAATATGATTAATTTTCTTAATTTTTCATAAGCTTTAAATATAACAACTTATTAAGCTTGAATATGAATCATGATGAGCCTCATTTTGAGAAGAAGATGCAAAAGCTTTCTGTCGCCAAAAAATGCCCGAAGTGCGGGCAACTAAGCTTGTCATTCAAAAACAACGAAGTATGTTGTGAAAATTGCGGCTATGCTGAAAAAGTTCCGGCAATAAGGTGAGTATTATGAGCATGCATTTTAAAGATCAAAGAGTTGGAGTTTTTGTGGATGTGCAAAACATGTATTATTCTGCCAAGAACCTGTACAATGCAAAGGTCAATTTTGCGCAGATTCTGAAAGCTGCTGTTGGCAATAGGAGCCTAATAAGGGCTATCGCATATGTTATAAAGGCTGACATCAAGGAAGAGCAGAATTTTTTTGACGCATTGGAAAAAATAGGCTTCGAGGTAAAAGCAAAGGACTTGCAGATTTTTGCAGGAGGCGCAAAAAAAGGCGACTGGGACATTGGATTGGCAATGGATACAATAGAATTAGCACCAAAGCTTGACACGATTGTCATTGTTAGCGGTGATGGAGACTACGTGCCTTTAGTCCAGCATTTGAGGCATGCTCTTGGCTGCAGGATAGAAGCCATAGCCTTTGGCAAATCGAGCTCAGCAAAGTTAAGGGAAGAATGCGACTCATTTTTGGATTTAGATTCTGACAAGAGAAGGTTTTTAATATTCAGATAAGATGAAAGAAGTGGACAAGGATAATTTTCAAAATGAAGTTTTGAATAATAAGTTGGCTGTACTCGTAGATTTCTGGGCGCCATGGTGCGGGCCTTGCAGGATTGTTAGCCCTGTTTTGGAAAAATTGTCAAATGAATACATAAACAAACTTGTTTTTGCAAAGCTGAACGTGGATGATAATCAGGAAATAGCTGCTCAATTTGATGTTAGAGGAATCCCATGCATGATAATCTTCAGGAATAGAAATGAGATTGACAGGATTATTGGAGCTTATCCTGAAGACACTTTAAGAAAAAAGATAGATTTGGCATTGGCCAAGACATAGAAGTCTGCTAGGATATTAGCAGGCAAAAGATTTAAAAATAACAAGAGGTAGGTAAGAATGAGAGTGAATCAGCTGAACCCATTTTTTGAGTTGGAAGAAATAGCTCCGGATTTTGAGTTTGAAGCTCAAGTTCTGGAAAAAAATAATCGGGAGGCTGATTTGCTGATTAAGAAAGGATACAAAATAAAAAAATCTGTCTGGAAGGGCCTGATAGCATCATAGATATGCATGTACAAAGCGAAATTATGGGACGAAGACAAGTGGAATATACATTCTAGCAGCTATAATTCTTCAAAATACAGCTCGCCTCTTGATAGAAAGGAGGACAAGCAGTATCAAGAGCAGAAGTACGGGGCAAAGGAAAAAAATTTGTCTTCTGACTATATGAAGAAAGAAGAGCAAGAAAAGGAAAAGAAAGAAAGCTTATTTGAAGAAGAAGAAACAAAAAAAGAAGAGCCATTGAAGGAAGAGGACATCCCAGTTAAGGCAGCAAAAGAGATTTTCTCAGAGAAAAGACTTGAAGCAAAAAAAGAAAAGCCAAGAAAAGACTTAAACTCAATTGAAGATGCCATCAAGAAAGCCATAGAACAAGAGAAGAAAGTGTTCATGATGGATTAGCATGAAATTTCTCACAATTGCAAAAATCCTGCTTGTATTGATTCTTCCTGTCTTACTGATTCTTCTGTCAACAAATTTTGCAGGATTTAATTTATCATTTTACAAAGAGAAATTCCAGCAATATAATGTGGAAAAGAATGTTCCTGGAGCAGAATCTCTGCACAATAAAGTGATTGATTTCATAAAAGGCAACTCCAATCAGCCTCCAAACGAATTTAACGAAAAGGAAAAGCAGCATCTTTGGGATGTAAAGAATGTTATAAGATACGGAAAAATATTGCTATATATTTTGGTTATTTTGTTTATTTTTTTGCTGCTGTTTTCCGCATTTATTATCAAAGCAAATAATGCTATAACAAACTTTATAGGAAAAATTTTTCTTTATGGCGGCATTTTAACAATAGCGATTGCAGCAATTTTATTTTTCATGATTAATTTTGATTTTTCAAAAACATTTGAAACTTTTCATCTGACTTTTTTCAAGTCAGGCACTTATGTTTTTGACGCAAAGGAAAAGATTGTAAACCTTTATCCAGAGCAATTGTTCATGGATTTGGGATTGAGAATTTCAAAATGGGTTGTTATTTCAGCAGCAATTATTATGTTAATAGGCTTATTTTTGTTATTCAGAAGCAAAAAGAATAAATAGGATTAAAGGATTTTGAAATTAATTGTCAAAAATTCGTCATCAATAAAAATAAATTCATTAAAAATAGTTCAATAA
>Ga0213870_1001490_pt1 | contig 10510 bp, 11 predicted proteins | sample WICALVC2017_Meta_FD_160119 | JGI IMG/M metagenome (GOLD analysis project Ga0213870, IMG submission 160119) | Freshwater microbial communities from subterranean cave lake in Wind Cave National Park, South Dakota, United States - WICALVC2017 | ecosystem: Environmental > Aquatic > Deep subsurface >... | reverse complement strand
AATACTTACTATAGGAGTAAAGGAAGCGCCATGCAACCAATTACTATACCGCGAAAATTAGCCTCTGGGGACGACCTTGTTGTTATACCCCGCAGAGAGTACGAGGAGTTTTTGCGACTGCGCAGACAAGAATCTACTCAAAAACCTAAAAATCTTGGCGAAGTATATAGCAAGCTGGACAAACAACTAGATATTGCAATCAAAGAATACAGTGCTGGTAAGTACTACGGGCCATTTTCTACAGTGGAAGAGTTGAAAAAATCTTTAGAAATATGAAAATAATTGATACGCCGCAGTTTAGGAAGGGTTTAAAAAAATGCCCATCAATGATCCAAAACAAATTTCTGAAACAAGTTGCATACCTCTTGCATAGTTTGCGGCATCCATCTCTTCATGCCAAAAAGTATGATAAAAAACGTGGTATGTGGCAAGCGCGTGTGGACCGAAATTATCGGTTCTATTTTTTTTATCCGCAAAAATTGCTATGTGTTATTACATATTAGTAGACACGCAAAATAAATAGGGGGCCACAAGTGGTCCCCTAAAAACTATCTACAGAATTCACTCCATCTTCTCCATATTTTAAGCAGATTTGTGGCGCCTAAAGGCCGTATATTTGCACTTTGAGCGCATTGATCCTGTTCCGAAGGAATGTTGCCCGATTCCTCATCGGCTCCACTTGGTGCAGTGACCAGCTACCCGAGACGCTTTCATTAGCCCATCGCTCCAGTTGAACCACCTCCTCTTCCAGCAGTTTGATTACTTCGCGCAATTCGTTACTCATTGTTCCCTCCTTATTCAAATCTAAAGCCACCTTACACGAAAACCGAAAAGGTGTCAAGGGCTATAGGACAGTAATTCAAGTCAATATATAGACATGTCCCTTTTCTTTTTGTTAAAGTGAAACAGCAATGCGCTGGATTATCCCGATAGTTTTTACTTTTGCGCTTCTTTTAGCGCCGCAAACTTTTGCCGCAACTCCGAGCGATGTTGTGATTAACGAAATCGCCTGGATGGGCACGACTGAATCTTATAACAATGAATGGGTTGAGTTTTACAATTCAACTCAAAACGAGATAAGCCTTGACGGGTGGATTTTACGCGCGACCGACGGCACACCAATTATAAACCTGTTGGGCGCTATTCCCGGAAACGGCTATTTTTTATTGGAAAGAACAGATGACAATACTGTTCCTAGCCAAACCGCACACCAAATCTATACCGGCGCGCTTGGCAACAGCGGCGAGCATCTGGAGCTCGTAGATAATCAAGGTGCTATTGTGGACGATGTCAATTCGTGGGGAAATTGGTTCGCCGGAGATAATACGAGCAAACAAACCATGGAACGCAAAAACTCAAAATTAGCCGGCTCGGATGTTGCAAGTTGGAAAACCGCCAACACAATCGGCGGAACCCCAAAGGCGCAGAATGGCGCGAACGAACCGTTGCAACAACCGCAGCAGTCTACATTGGACCAAAACTCCCTAACCACAGCGCCTGAACAAAATCAAAACTCGTCCACAACAACCGCGAGCGATGATATTGTTTCGGTAGACTCGTCCACGAGCACTGCCAATGCTTCAACAACTCTATCTTTTCAAAAACAAGCAGATGTTCCAAGCGCCGATACCACAGCTCAACTTGAAAAAGTCATCTATCCCGAGAATATCTTTATAAACGAGATGATGCCCTCTCCTTTTGGCTCCGATGAAGTCGAAGAATGGATTGAAATTTTTAACGGAAATGACGAGGCGGCGGATATTTCTTTGTGGAAAATTCGTGATACTGCCGGGGCGATAAATACGTATGAATTTCCAAAAAATTCAACTGTTTCCAACAGGTCTTATCTTGTGCTTTCAAGACCAACGACACAAATTACCCTAAGCAACGAGGGTGATGGTTTAGAGTTAATAATGCCGGACGGCAAAGTCTTAGAGAAGGTCAACTTCAGCAAAGCCTTGCGAGGCAAGTCGTACGCGCGAAAAGAAAATACTGCGTGGCTATGGTCTGATGTGCCGACACCCGGCAGCGCGAATATTATCGCTGACTATAAGAACAACGTTAGCGATACTCCGCAGATCGCACAAGTCAAAAAACAAGCTGTAAAAATCATAAAACCTTTTGATCATAAACCTGCCGCCATAACAACCACAACCACTATCGCGACTACCACAACAATTGACTTACCTTCCCAACAGACCGCTTCCCTTGCCAGCGCAAACACTGCTCAAACTCGTTCGTTTCTCACCGCGGTAATTTCTCTTTTGATCGCTTTCTTTTCCGGCCTATTTATCTTTGTGTTAAAAAGAAAGCTGCGTTGAGTAAAAACAAAAACCCTGGGCGAGACAGTCTCTTAAGACTGCTTCGCGCAGGGTGTGCGCGTAATTAGGTTTGCTTCGCCGCTTCGCGGCGCATTGAAAGGTAATTCGCGAGCAATTCTTTGCCCGCAATTCTTTCCAAAGCATTGCGCGGCGCCTCTTCCTCTTTTTTGTCAATGGCAGGTCTCTCTTCGAGCCATGCCAACACCTCTTCCATGCCTCCGCGTACTACGCGAACAAAGTCTAAATATGGTAAGGGTATTGAATGGACCGCCACAAGGACGCAGTACTCTTGCTCGATAGAATACACATAGTATATCGCCGGATAGCCGAGCGCGCCTCCACGCCGAACCACGTACTCTGCGTCGCGATCTGGCGCTACTCCTATTTCTTCGAGCAGGCGAAGGATCGGCTCCATGCCCCATTCTTCACAAATGGCATGAAGTGTCCCGTTCGTGAGAAGATGGCAGGAATCGCGATCATCCATAAACCGCCCCCCTGACGAAAGCGCTTTCTGCCGCCAGCGTCTGAAACAAGCGATGTCCCGTTCCACTTCGATCTCAAGCGGAGTACGAATCTCCGCTTCTGGATATGCGCCAATCAATTTCACCGCGCCTTGAAACGTTTCCTTTCCCTCTAATACTATAATATCATTCACTGGCAGTTTAATCTCACGAACTGCATCCGCGATACTGCCTCGTAATTCGGCAACTCTAACCTCTACCCCTCCATACGCCCCTTGGACCTCCTCTTTGATCCATACGGGCAATTCGCGCGAAGCAATGATTAACTTAAACGAATTGGCGATTTTTTGTTTTAATACATTCTTAAACCAATCGTGATGGGACTTGACCCATTGACTATATTCTTCTTGATCTGCTTCTGTTTCGCTTCTAACAAGAGCTTTCTCCAAACGGCTCTCGGGGTGTCCCGACACCCCGCGGTTGCGAATCTCATCTTCTGTCAACGCACAAACTGCGTCGACTAAAGATTGATGTGGTTCAGAGATTCCGGCCCGGCGTTCCACGGTCCAGTGCTGCCTTAGGAAGGCCATATACTCACGCGCGTATACGGCACCACGATCGATCGTGAGCGCATTTTGGAGTTCGCTTAACTGTGCGCCCCTTTGAGCAAACCCTGTGAGCAGTTCTCCTGCCGTTGGAAGCCGTCCTATTCTACCAATAACCTCTGCCAAAACCGCCCGGGCCATATTGTCCGCCGCGCCCTTCGCTGCCATCGTCCTAATCTGCTTCAAAACGACCCTTGCCTCCTGTATCGATCCTTCAAGGTTAGATTCAGGTCCTTGTGTCATAGCAATCTTCTCCTTTGTAATTTCGACTAATTCCATACTAGCATATAGTCAATAACTTGTCAAGTTTTGCAGTTATTACTGTCTGTCCTCTTGATTATTAACTAGGGAGGTGGCATATTGGAACCATGTCTGGTCATTCCCACTGGGCGGGCATAAAACACAAAAAAGGCCTTGAAGACGTTAAGCGCGGCAAGGTTTTTAGCAAACTTGGAAAGATGATTAGCGTCGCCGTCCGTGATCAGGGAGGCGACCCGGATACAAATCCTAGACTCCGCGTTGCTATTGAGAAGGCGCATGAGGAAAATATGCCCAATGAGAATATTGAACGCGCAATAAAACGCGGCGCTGGGGAAATTGAGGGAGTTAAATTTGAACAAATTGTCTTAGAGATTGTTGCTCCAGATGGCGTTGCCATACTCGCCGAAACAATCACTGATAACAAAAACCGAACTCTTTCTGAAATAAAAAGAATTCTTTCGGAACACAATGCCAAACTTGCCAGCGAAGGCAGTGTAAAGTGGATGTTTAGCCAAAAAGGGGTTGCCTCCCTTAATTCTGCTGGCCGCGATAAAGAAGGTTTGGAACTTACAGCCATTGACGCCGGGGCTGAAGATATTGCTTGGGACGAAGATCTCCTTACTATTTATACCGCCCCCGAAAACATTGAAATTTTAAAACAAAATCTTGAACAAAAAAATCTGCCCGCAGAATCTTCGGAGATAGCTTGGGTGCCGCAAAATCCAGTGCAGATAGATCTTGGGCAACGCGAAAAACTTGAAAAACTTCTTGAAGCCCTCGACGACTACGAAGATGTCCAGGAAATTTACTCTAACCTAAAATAACAATGCCTCAACTCTACAACCCTACAAACCACACGCTGTAAGTGGAGTTGCGGAGTTGTGGCATTGTAGAGTTGACATGGTCATATTGGGTCTTGACCCGGGAATAGCGACTACTGGATATGGTATAATCAAAAAAGATAGCGCCGCCTTAAATTACATCGCTTTCGGCTGTATCAAAACGCCAGCTGGACTTGACACTCCGATCCGATTGCTCGATATTGACAAAAACTTACGCGCAATCATAAAAAAATATAAGCCGAGTTATGCGGCGATAGAACAGCTCTTTTTCGCTAAAAATGCGAAGACAGCTCTCCTTGTGGCTCATGCAAGAGGCGCAATCCTTACAGTCCTTGCCGCAAGCGGAGTTAGCGTTGCCGAATACACGCCGCTTCAAATTAAACAAGCTCTGACTGGATACGGCCGAGCCGATAAGATCCAGATGCAAAAAATGGTTCAACTCATCTTAAAACTTTCTAAGATTCCCGAACCTGATGACGCAGCAGACGCCCTAGCCGTGGCTATTTGTTGCGCGCACTCTCTTCATGCCTCAACTAACTAATCTTTTATTGCAAAACGGAATTCCCGAAGAAGCAGTCGCTTGGCTGTTCGTCTTGCCTATCGCTGTAACTTTTGTTGTGGCCGCAAGACAACTCGTGGGCATAAAGGGGCTTGGCATTGCCGCTCCTCTACTCATCGCATTTGCCATCTCATCCTTAGGCATACAAGCAGGCATTATGACTTTCGCCGTTGCACTTATTATAAGTTTTGGCGTGCGCATAATTCTTACAAAGGTACGCTTGCTTACCTTGCCGAAGAGTGGATTGATTATAGTTTCCGCTGTTTTGGGGTTAGCGCTCATCATCCCGTTTTTACCATACAAAGAAAACATGGATATGTCCTTTGCCGGGTTTTCTTTCGTCGTTGTTGTACTCTCCATGGAGCAGTTCGCCGCGCTGCTGTTGGAGCGAGGCCCGCGGAGAACTTTCGTTGCCTTAGTAGAAACATCCCTTATTGCTATTCCAGCATCTTTCCTTATTGATTCAAACTATCTTAAAGATTTTGTATTTAGATATCCAGTATTTATTTTCCTTGGCCTTATTATACTCAATTTACTTTTTGGAAAATGGACGGGCCTCCGCGTTTCCGAATTGATAAGATTTAAAAGCATAATTTTTAAATAAAATGCCCGCTGGAATTCTTGGAATAAACGCGCGAAATCTGCTCTACATTAAGCCCTCAACAACAAAGAGGGCTCTGCGCATTTTAGACAACAAACTCCTGACCAAGGAGGTTCTTAAAAAAAATGGCCTCCCCACCCCAGAAACATTTGGGGTTATATCGTCCGCAAAACAGCTTGATGAATTTGAATGGGATAGGCTTCCTTCCTCTTTTGCGTTAAAACCGAATCGCGGGTTTGGGGGTGAAGGAATACTAATCATTTTCTCAAAAAAGGATCTATGGACTCCAAATATCAAAAAAGTGGGGTTTTTCCATCTTATTACATCTTTAACCAAGCGCCTCCCCGAACGCGCCTGGATTAAGGCAGATGGCGGTATCGTGACTATGCAAGATATCAAGGGGCATATCCTTAACATTATAGAGGGCACTTTTTCTTTGGGCAGCGCGCCTGACGACGCTTTTTTTGAAAAAAGAATAAAGATATTAAAATTATTCAAAAATTTTAGCTTTAAAGGCATTCCGGATATACGGATAATTGTGTATAACTCCATACCAGTAATGGCTCAACTACGCCTTCCGACAAAAGAGTCTGGGGGGAAGGCCAACTTGCACCTTGGTGCGGTTGGCGCGGGCATAGATATGGGCAGCGGCACCACAACCCATGCCGTGCATCACGAGCGCCCAATCAACTATATTCCGGGAACGCGGTACTCTCCGCGCGGCATTAAGATTCCCGACTGGCCTGAAATTTTGGAATTAGCCATAAGAGCGCAACAAGCGGCGCGCTGCAATTTTCTTGGAGCGGATATAAGCATTGACCGCGATAGAGGTCCGGTTATTCTAGAACTCAATGCCCGCCCCGGCCTTGCCATTCAACTTGCCAATATAGCCCCTCTTCGTGAAAGATTGCAGCGATTGCGTGGTTTAAATATCAACTCTCCAAGAAAAGGGGTTAAGATAGCGCAGGATTTATTTGGAGGAACCCTTGAGGAAGAGCTGGAAGAACTTTCCGGAAAAAAAGTTATCGGAGCGCGCGAAGAAATTATAATATACGGTGCCGCTAACCAGGAGTATTTCGCCATAGCAAAAATAGATACCGGAGCATACCGCACGGCCATAGCTAAAACACTTGCTGAAAAATTGGGACTGACAAGCATCTTAAAATACAAAGGTGTCCGCGGGGCTCTTGGCAAAGAGGAACGGCAAATCATTGATTTGGTTTTCAAGTTGGATAAGACAAAAATCCACACCGAGGCGTTCATCGCTTCCCGCGACGAGATGAAGCACGATGTTATCATTGGCCGCCGCGACCTCAAAAAATTTCTCGTAGACCCCACAAAAAATGTGCTTTTCAAAAAATAATTCGTCTGTTATAATACGTGTGTGAAAACGCTTGCGGCTATAGATAATCGCATAAAAGTTGCTGATCGAAAAGTTAGATTGCTAAGCCGCCTCAATCCCCTCAACGCAAAGAATGAATTCAAAAAATTCTTCACCGCGTACAGACTAGGGAAGACGTACAATCCTGCATTCAGATACAAACCGATTAAAACAGACCTTGCCGCTCTTGCTCGAGAGTTAAAAAACCTCGTTATTGAAGTGCCGCCCGCAAAAAACGAGCGGTGGTTTTTTACCCGGCATCTTGAAAATAAACGACGCAGGATTATTGCAAAGATTCGCGCCTTAAACTCTCGAGGAACTTCGAAGTTTAAAAATCACTCGCGACAGCTTTTTGGCTCTCCTTCTTCCAGCCAGGTGGCTTATGCGCATAGAATTCTTGGATCTAGCGCCAGCAGACATTCTTTTATGGAAATAGCCGACAGTTTATCGAGCCGTGACGCCGCGATTAGTTTACAAAAATATCTATGTAAGCGAGGTCTTTCATGGCAAGTCAGGATAAGAGCGAATATCAGCTCTAAGGCTGGCCTCGATTCTCGTTCGCAATATCTTCTAGTTAGAGCTGGAGAAAATTTTGCTCCGGAAGAAATTTTGAGTTTGGCAGTACACGAAGTAGAGACCCATATCTACCGGCGCGAAAATGGAGTGCGCCAAAATTTTCCCGGCCTTTTTTCGGAAGGTTTTGGCGGCCCCCCAACAACCGAAGAGGGGCTCGCGCTGTTTAATGAGTCCCAATACAATTATGACCCGCGGCGTTTGAATATAGCCTGCGCGAGGACTTTAGCGGTTCATTACGCGAAAAACAGGCCGTTTTTTTACATATTTGATAAGCTTAGAAATTACGGAATTCCTGACACCTACGCTTGGGCAGCCACCCTGCGCGCAAAACGCGGTTTAAGCGACACTTCTCGCCCGGGAGGATTTAATAAAGATCACCATTACTTAAAAGGATACCTTGAAATAAAAAGGTTTATTGAAAACGGCGGGAATCTTGAGTCCCTATATATTGGCAAACTTAATATTGGCAATATACGAACACTTGAACTGCTAAAAATAAGTGTCGTGAAACCAAAGTACTTGCCCATAGGCCTCATAAGACCTGTGGAGTTAGAATATGATAACCAACCTCGCTTCGCTCAAACAATTTTTCAAGGAAAACATTAAAATTCCTATTTTTGGCGTAGGCGTATACGCCTTTGACCGTTTAGGCCTAGAAGATGTTGCGCCTAACTACCGCTTGCTCGCCTTGCGCTATTCTTTAGACACGGAACTTATACAAAAAGAGGTTGAGGTTTTTTCGCTGGAAAAGGGCATGGACTTAAAGCATATCAACGCCCCGCGCAATTCTACAACAATCTTATCTCATCCGCGCACCAAAGAATACCTTTCGCGGTTTGAAAAACCAGCCCTTATTGTCTACAAAACCTCTTCAAAGATGGAGTGGGTGTGTAAAAAAAACAATTGGTTGCTTGTCGGCTCGCCAGTAAAATTCGGCAAAAAACTGTTAGAAGATAAAGTAAAATTCAGAAAAATACTGGAACAACTAGACGTTCCTCCCCCGCCCGGCGAGATAGTTGCGGCTGAAAAACTTCTAGATCAGAATTCTCAAATAGACCTTTTTTTTCATTTTCAAAATAAATACGGCTTGCCCCTTGTCCTCCAACACCCTCGCCGCGGCGGAGGTAAAGGAACTTTTTTTATTCACTCTGAAGAAGAATGGCAAAAGGCCTTAAAAAAACTGCATATCCATGAAAGGGAGGGCGTAGAAATAGAGGAGAAGATAAATGATCTTGAGGTAATAATCGCAAAATTTATCGAAGGTCCTTCGCCAAGCATAACCGGCTGTGTTACGCGCCACGGCATCCTTTCTACTTCCCCCCAATATCAGCTTATCGATATTCCCGAACTATATAACCCAAAAAAAGGCTCTGGGTTGTTTTGCGGACATGATTGGACTTCTTCGCGTTTCTCGGAAAGCATTGCGCAACAAGCGTATGGTATCGTTGAAAAAATTGGTCAATATTTTAAGACACTGGGCTACAAAGGTATCTTTGGGATAGACTTTGTTTTAGATAAAGAAAGCCAAAAACTGTATGTTACCGAATGTAACCCCCGACTCCTGGGCTCTTTTCCAGTTATCACTATGGCGCAGATTCTAAACAGCGAGACGCCGATACTCGCCTTTCATTTACTGGAATACCTAAATGCTGACTACACTATAGATGTTCGTCAAATCAATGCATTGATGCGTCGGCCTAAAAACGGCGCGCAAATGTTTCCGCATAACCTCACCGGCCGCTGGACACGCAGCAACGCGCGCGTTAACGCGGGGGTATATAAGCTAAACGGCAATCGGATGAAATTTATCCGTCCCGGCTACGCGCTAAAACACCTTCAAAACGAAAATGAATTCTTGTTAACAGACGGCGTGCTGGACAAAAACGCGCACTACAGCCCAAACCGCCGCCTCGGCAGGATCATCGCATTAGGCCCTCTTTTGTCGGAAAATAAAAAATCCCTTACCCCTTGGGTAAAAGAAGTCGCGCTTGCGACGCACGACTCTTTCAAACTCCGCCGCGTCTGGTTCGCCAAACTGCGCAAGCTGTTCAATCCGGAGTTTTTAGCGAAGGGGTGAAGGTGTTGCGAAGGTATTGGACCATTACGATACCTGTAAGTTTGCAAGTTATTCTACGTCCAATCCCAACCTCCCCGGATTGTCTAAGAGATCTTTAATGGCTTTCACAAAAACGCGAAAATCTCCCAAGTTCTCGTTGATAATTTTGTATAATTCGTCTGGTGTGATTTCGGCGTAAAAATGTGTAAGCCGATTGCGATAACCAGCCATTTGCACAAGCTCTGTATTTGCGAACTCATAATAAACAACTTTATATTCTCCCAGTTTCTTGGCAATTTCTTTATATTCCGTTGACCGGGCGCCGTTTAGTCTAGAAAGTATATGCTCGCCGATATGAAAAACTCCTTCGAGAGCTTGGCGCAGATGAAATTGTGTCAGGTAAAAATTATCCACATTGGACTTCAAATCAGATAAGGACATTTTTCCAAATTTTTCCAGTCGCTCGACATCCCGTAGTATACCATCAATGCGCGGAATGATTGATTGTCGCTTCAGTGCTTTACTCATACTCGATCTAAAACTGCTCTGTCAAAATTATTTAAAATCGGTTTAAAATCCATATAAAGCATCGCTGTCCTATGCTCAAAATCTTCACGAACTTCTGTTGAGGATTCGTACAAAACCTTGCCGTGACTTATCACGTCAAAACGTAACTCTAGGGACGCTCTATCTAGAAATACTATGTCCATAACTTTATATTCGCGCATATCAAACACATCTGTAAATAAGTCATACAGTTTATTGTAAATCTCTCGCGAGTCTTTTGGGCTCTGCCCCCCTTCAAAAACAACACCGATGTCAATGTCGCTTAATTTCCCTGCCATAC
>Ga0213870_1001489_pt1 | contig 10519 bp, 16 predicted proteins | sample WICALVC2017_Meta_FD_160119 | JGI IMG/M metagenome (GOLD analysis project Ga0213870, IMG submission 160119) | Freshwater microbial communities from subterranean cave lake in Wind Cave National Park, South Dakota, United States - WICALVC2017 | ecosystem: Environmental > Aquatic > Deep subsurface >... | reverse complement strand
AACAAGTGCTTTCAACGCTTTCAGACCGTGAAAAAAGAGTCCTTGAAGAAAGGTTTGGATTAAAAGACGGGAGGCCAAAAACATTGGAAGAGGTTGGAAAAATGTTTGCCGTAACAAGGGAGCGTATAAGGCAAATTGAGGCAAAATCCCTTCGCAAACTCCGCCATCCAAGCCGCGGAAATAAACTCAAGGACTATTTGGGATAGCTAGCGTAATTCTGACAGCCTGCTTTGCGTTGATTTTCTTTTAGATTCTCTCACTATATCTGCAGCTTCTGTTTTAACGCCGATTATTTCCCTGTGTGTCAAAAACGCTCCTCCACCGATAGGAAGTTCAATCTCTTTGGTGCCTACTTCGACTCCACTCTTTCGACGGGTAACTCTTATTACTCCTAAATTATGATTGGGAGGAAATCGGGTTGGATCTGACTCCACTCTGTGAAGTTCTCCCCAACAATTGTTCCTTACAGGGAAGCTTTGAAGAAGAGTTGATTTTTGTGGATCTTGTTCTACTGCCATTTTTATTTTATAGCATTTTAGTGAAAAATTGTCAATTTCCCACACTTGACAAAGAAATAATTGTGGAGCACTCTAAATTTAGATGGCCCTTGCCCGGATAGAATCAGGGAGACTAAGTGGCTTAATACTTCCTCGAACTGGGGAAATGCCCTCTTCGCCTCAAATCGAAATTCCCAATCCTTTTATAGAAGCCATATCAGCGGAAAGCCTTCGTCATTTTGCTGAAGGACGAGGCATTGATTTCCCTTATACCGGAACAAATCCTTATATAGATTACGAAAAGTTATGTTTTCTTCAAAAGGCTCAAGAAGCTCATGAAGTTTATCAAAAAGGAAAAGGAAATAGAATATATTTTGGACCACTTCTTACGGATTACATTTTTCAAAAGAAAGATTTTGAAGGGACTCATCGACCAGATTTTATGGGACTTGATATTATTACAGGAGAATTAATACTGGCTGAATTAGATGAAGTTAAAACAGGTGAAGAATATACATTTGAGGCTAGAGTAAAGCTCGATGAAGAGGACGGATTCTATAAGCTTCTCTCCATATTAGAAAATGGGAATTTTTTGGAGAGTAGAATCAAGTATGCCTTATCGGGCGCGATTTCTCTACCGCGTAGGATATCCTCGTCTCAATTTATCGGAATAGAAGGTGTTTCAGTTCTTTTTATGTCTCCGACTTCTCAGAAAGGAAGAGCTGTATTTGAAAGACCCGGTGTTTTTCACCAAATAGTTGATATGCCTTCAGAACTTAAGACTGCTATAAAAGAAGAGCAAGCAAGGCAGAGAGCAGTAGCTGAACAAAGAAAACGGGAAAAAGCTGAATTAAAGGCAAAACAGAAAGCAGCCTAAATTATCTGGATTTACCCGTTAGTTTTTTGAGTCTTATGTCTTCTCGTTTCTGTTTTTCCTCAAAAAGAAGCTTATCAAATGCATTTTGACAAACGGTATTGGTGCAGACGATTTGCGAATGAAATTGAATTAGAATCCCGCCGGTTAAAGTAGGAATCTTCTCTTTCCAGGTTTTTGAAATCCTTCTTTTGCTTCCACAGCGGTTGCAGGGTTCACTCTCATAAGACAAAGTCTTACTTGTAATTTTTGGCATTTTTAGTAGCCTCTTCTATTAAAATCTCGACGTTGGGGTCTTTCCTCTCGCGGTTGAGCTTCTTTTACTACTATTGCTCTTCCGTCAATTGTTGTGCCATTTAATTCTTTAATAGCTTTTTTAGCCTCTTCTTCAGTCGACATTTCTACAAAACCAAAGCCTTTTCCTTGTCCTGTGTATCTATCGGTTATGACTTTTGCAGAAAGAACTTTTCCGGCTTGAGCAAAATGAGCTTCAAGCTGTGAGTCTGTTGCGCCGTATGATAGGCTGCCTATAAACAATTTATTTGTCATTTTCCTCCTTTCTTAAAAATATAATTAAGGGAATAAAGCTGCTTAAATAGAAGAAAGTGAAATTAGAAGAAAGAATCTTAGCTAAAAACTTTTCAATTAAGCAGATTTATTTCCTTAATCTGCTTTTAATATTATACCATAAAATAGCGGCAAGTGGTATTAGGTGGAAAGAATTAGTTTACTCAAGAAGTTTAAGCTGCATTTGAACCTGCTCTTCGCTCTCACTGCCGTAACTTATTAAAGCCTTGTCTCCGTTTTTAATTTCTTTTGAGAGCAAGTCATCGTCCCTTTCACCATTTAAAAAGAATTTTAAAGAGTTATTTTCGTTGGTGCAGAAAACTTGGCCGTTACCAGTAGTCAAACAATCTTTTGAAACTTTCATTGGAGAAGGGAGAGTTTTAAAAAAATCCTGCCACTTGGCTCCTTTTCTTTTAACAATAACTTCAGTCGGGTTTTCGGAAGTTATATAAACATCTTCCGATTGATTATGATATTTTGGTTCGGAAAAATCTCTTACGGCCCCATTAGTAAAAATTATAAACGAAGCCCTGTAATTTACTTCCTCCTCTTGAATTTCTTGAGCAACTTTTCCTTGCGGTGCATTATTATAAAAATAAAAAGAGGTACCGAAAATAAGTACAAGGACAAATAATAATATTACTTTCACTAAAATAAGTATAGCATCAGGTTTGTTAACTTGTCGAAAGATTTTTTCCGATCATAGCGGAACTTGCTGTCAAAAATTTTTCATGTCCGAGCGCTAATCCATGTGCGTTAAAAACGTCAATAGGATTAAAGGGATTTACATTTCCCGCATTTACGGTTAAAGTTTCCACACCTCCTATATTTTTAAACTCATCTATGCCCGTGGAATCTCTTGTAACAATGACATCGCCTTCCGTATAAACTATTAAAACTTTTCCGCCTCTTTTTGTAAAGTCGTGAAAGAACTGTTTAAGTTTGTTTTTTCGCTCATCACCCCATAATTTGGAGAGATAGTCTATAACTTTTGTCGGGTCGATTCCAAATTGACTAAGATTTTCTCTGAGAATCCCTATCCCTGCTTTCTGGAGAATATTTAGGTCTAAACCCAGGATCGGACTATTTACGATAATTAAGTTATTGAAAGCAAATGGATACGCCATTGCCATTTCTAAAACATAAATTCCTCCTAGGCTATGGCCAAAACCGTTATTCTGGTCAAATGGACTTCGCTCAATCAGTTTTTTTATAAAACTACGCGCAATATCGTTAATTTTTTCCGGAGACTCAAAGGTATATGCAAGGCTTTGTGTTTTTAATTCATCTTCGCTGTATGTAAAGATATAGCTATCAAGAAAAAGTATGTCTTTAAGTCTAGGGTCCGAAGGGTCAGGATCCCAACCATCTGCTTTTAGCCTTTTTCTTAATGCAATAAATGTGTCTTTCCGGGGAATTATTTGAAGATAAGGACGGCTGTCCGATGATAAAAAGCCTTGGATCAATATTAATTTTTCTCCGCCATCTTGATTTTCTCTTTTTACATCACCTTGACCCAGACCGAACTCAAATGACTTATATTTTCCTTGAGGATATTGAGCAAAAATTCCTCTTGCTTCCTCGTCATTTTTAAAAGTATGAACTTTACCTTTCGTCTTAGAGCGTCTCAAGTAGGTAGGAAGATCTCTAATCTGATAACGCAATTCGTTGCTTAATAATTGAGCATTATTTCCAATAACAATAATATCACCCATTTGGGGATCGCTCTCTTTTTTCTCCGCATCAGGTTGAGTTTCGAGATTAGGAATGCCTTTGCATGCGACGGCTAACGCAGCCGAACCTACAGCTGTTAAAAAATCTCTTCTTGTACTTCCATTTTCAATACCCATCAGTTTTTATTATACATTCAAACTTGACTTTTCTAATATTCAGGCATATAACAATATTAGGGGGAATAAGTAACTTGACATTAGCGGTATTTAGGCCTATAATCCTGTTTTTATGGCTAATATAGAAACATTCAAAGAGTACCGTCGAACCAGAGGCCTGGACAGGGCAAAAGAATATTGGCGAAGCAGGGGGGGAAAAGAACTTAGGGCATTAGCCGAAGCACGGGCTGCAAGAGCTCATCTGCAAGAAGCTATTTCAGAACCGATTATTGAACCTTCCTCGGTTGTGGGAGAAGCTGCAAGAGAACGGAAAACTTTGTGGGCTATAGCTACTCCAAACTCATTGACAATTAAAGTCGTATACCAACCGCTTTAATCAACAAAGCTTAGAGCGATGCCTTTTTTGTTGTTTCTTCCTGTTCTTCCGATTCTGTGTACATAGTCATCGTAAGTTTCCGGTAAATCAAAATTTATAACATGTGTTACATCATCGACATCAATTCCCCGGGCGACAACGTCGGTTGCCAGAAGAATGCGGACCTTGTTTTCTCTAAACTCGTCTAAAGCCCGCTGTCTTTGATTTTGGTTTTTGTTTCCATGAAGAGCAACTACATTTAACCCTCTTTGTATAAGTTGTTTTGACAGTTTTTCGATGCCCCATTTTGTACGCCCGAATACAATTACTTTAGTAAGTTCGTTTTTTTCCAGTAAATTATGGAGTACATCAATTTTTGATTGCCCGTTAATTTTTATAATATCCTGGTCTGTATTTGACAAAGTTTCCTGCATTTTTACCGAAACGTAAGCAGGGTTTTGAGAAATCGTATTGATAATATTTTTAACTGCGGGAGAAACTGTGGCTGAAAAGAAAAGAGACTGACGGATTTTTGGCAAATGAGAAATTATAAACTTTACGTCGTTAATAAAACCCATATCAAGCATTCTGTCCACTTCGTCCAAAACAATGTTTTCAAAAGCTGCGATATTTAGTTTCCCCTGATTTTTTAAATCTTTAAGCCTCCCGGGTGTCCCTATAACTACATGAGGAAATCTTTTTAGTCCCCCGATTTGCTGATACATACTGACCCCTCCAATGCACAGAACAGAAAAAATATTAAGGCCTTTTGTAAATAATTTTAGTTCGTCCCTAATTTGGACAGCAAGCTCTCTTGTTGGCGCGACAATTAAAATTTTTTGAGTTCTGTTGTAAATAATTTTATTAATAAGAGGGATTAAAAACGCGGCGGTTTTGCCGGTTCCCGTATTTGCAATTCCAACAACATCCTTTCCTTCTAAAACAAGAGGAATAATCTCATCCTGAATAGGGGTGGGGATACTATAACCTTTTTCTTGAATGTTTATTCGCAACTGGCCACTAATTAAAAAATCCGAGAACTGGTGCTTAACTGGTTTCTCCTCGATCACTGTGTTTTCTACTGCTTTTTTCACCAAAAGAGAAACATCCACAGTTTTTATTCTCTTGCGGTTAAATGGTCTATTTCGCCAAGATTGACGTCTATTACTAAAAGAATTTTTATACATAACAATACTTTAAAGAATAAACTTTAAAATAAATTAAGATGTGAATAAGGAGAAGATAAAAATGTGGAATCTATCTTTAACTATTCAAAGCTCTCAAAGTTAAAGGATATACTTTAGTTCAAAATTAATTGTACCAGATTTAGAGGCTAAAGTCAAAAAACTATAGGATGAATACTATCTGCGGCGTTTGGGGTGGCGCTTGCTAGCTTTTTTGGCGAGCATCAGGCGCTTTATTTCAAGCCTTTTTTTAGTTTTGTGTGAATGGGATTTTTTCCCTTTCCCAACTCCTGTTGCTCTTTTTGCCATAGACCTAATTATACACTAGTAAACAAGCTTTGCTATTTCGAATGGATGTTTTCTTGCCCATTCGCGCCACTGTGGAGTTAGGACACCTTTGCGACGATAGTCTAAATATCTTCTTGCTTGCTCTGCAGCTCTGGCTTTAATGTCATTTCTATCTGCTTTTGTTTCTTCTGTCCTTGCGCAATTATTTATTTTTTCAAATTGAGCAATAAAGCTATTTTCTATGACTTCATTAGGCATCTGACCGTTTAATACTACCCACTCATTTCTTATTAGCCAATCGTCGATTTCCTCCTCGACAAGATAATTATCCGATTTTATTTTTTGTCTAAACTCTGCAATGCCTCTATCGCTTGATTTAACTTGGACTCTAACTTTACTAACTATGACCCCCGGAGCTTCTGTCTTAAGTCCTACCACAAGATCTATTCCATTATGATCTCCTACACTATTTGTAGGCACCTTATTAACTCTGTTGACTATTGAAAGTCCTAACAGCGCGTCGCTAACATTTTGTTCGGAAGAATTTCCCCTTGCTAACCTTTCTTGAAATTGTTTTCGTCTTCCGTCCTCGATTCTAATAATTTCAGCAGACTTCACCCCATTGGCTAATAAGTCAAGTATTCTACTTGCTCTTACCTCCTGTTTCATAATTTTGGAATTATACTTCTCAAGTTTATTAAAGTCAAAGGAGTAAGTAAAGTAAATCGAGGCAAACTGGGCTTGCCGAGTAGTTAATATGTAAGTCTGCTGGGTTTTTGTCTAGTAATTAACAGGGCTCGCACGATGGGACGATTTATCCCAGCGAGTGATTAGGATCGTAAATTATCCAGAAGCTATTATGCAACAAACACAACAATTGCTAGGAAGTTAATCTTCTTCTTCATCATCTTCATCTTCGTCCTCTTCTTCTGCTTCTTCGGCTTGCTCTTCAGCCTCATCTTCCTCTTCTTCAAGCTGCTCTTCTTTTTCTTCTAGTGCTTTCTCTTCTGCCTCAAATTGCGCTTCTAATTTCTCTTCTTCTGCCTCTAGCGCTTCTTCCGCAGCTTCCTCTTGAGCTTCCAATGCATCAAGCTTTGCTTCTATTTGCGCAATTTGAACTCTTAGAGAATCTATTCTTGCTGTATCGTTAGCAGATTTTGCTTGAGCAAGCTGTGTTTTAAGAGAGGCTTTTTGTGCCTTTAGTTCGCGTTTTGCATCTTTAAACGCAGCTTCTAGTTGTTTTTCATTTTGTTCGAATAAGTCATCTAAAGCCTTTGCTCTTGACTTGAGTTCCTGTTTCTGTGCGACCAGATTTGCAATCGCAGCTTTTTGTGAGTTTAAATTAGCAAGGGCAATATCTAGTCCTTTGGCGTCAACATCACGCTCTTGTAACACTGCTTCGACTTCTGCTACGCGTTCTGCTGCAAATTGTGTTCTAAGCTCTAATTCCGCTGCAGAATCGCGAGTACTATTGAGACGGAAATCCTCAACAGCAGTGTCAATGGCAAAGAGAATATCGCCGGGTTTGGCATTATCGGCAGCAGTAACCGTAGCTACACTACCTACTCCTAGGGTTCCTATTATGACTAGGATAACTAATGGAACAAAGCCTGACTGTTTTTGCAAAATACTCATTAATTCCATGTTATACTGGGGGATTTATTTTGTCAATTTTATTTAGCTCCGCCTGATGGAGGACGTTAGAATTTATTTTATAAAATTAATTGAGAGATGGGTCTTTGGGTATTACCCAATTTGGCTTGGGACCTTGTGGAATCCAAGAAGCCTTTTTCCAATTTAAAGAACTAAAACTTGTACTTGAACTATCCCCATCTTCTATTAATTTGCAGTCTCCTCCCATTACTTCGCTCATCACATCGGCCATCTCTTGTGCGGTTTCTCTGTCCGAAGCCATAGTATTGTAAAGAACACTTGTTCCTTCTTTTGTAATTTTTACTTCAATTGGAACTGCTATTGCGAATTTGGGATTGCACTCTTTATTTATCATGACCTAATTATAGCATCAGAAGACAAATTTATGATAAAATGGGTGAACATTCCTCGGTAGCTCAATGGTAGAGCAGGAAGCTGTTAACTTCAAGGTTTCAGGTTCGAGTCCTGACCGAGGAGCAAATCCAAACTTAATTCTCAGGGAGGTGAGAAAATGTTTGCGGATTTATCTTTATATTCCGATTTAGCGCTTTTTCTTTTGAGACTCGCCATTGCTTCGGTATTTTTTATGCATGGGTGGATGAAGCTTTCCAATTCAAAAGCAGTAGGCCCTTTCTTCACAGCATTGGGAGCTGTTGAGACTTTATCTGCGCTTTCTTTAATAACCGGACTTTATACCCAGTTTGCAGCAGCTGCTTTAGTACTTGTAATGCTTGGAGCTTTGTATCATAAGATTTTTAAGTGGAAAATGAAATTTATGGAAGAAAAAGCAACGGGCTGGGAATTGGATTTTGTTTTACTTGCGGCAAATCTTTTTATCCTAACCTTTGGTCCAGGCTCAATTACTCTAGCTTTTTAGTGTTCAATAAATAACTTATCAATATAGCACCACATCCATTTTTCTCCTTTTTCAAAAGATCTAATAATTGGATGGGAAGTTTCCTTAAAATGTTTTGTTGCGTGCTTATTTTTGGAACTGTCGCAGCAGCCCACATGCCCGCAAGTCAAACATAATCTTAGATGAACCCATTCATCCCCAATTTTTAAACACTCCTCACAACCTTCTGAAGTTTTAGGGGTAACTTTTTTCAAATTTTTAATGTGATTGCATTGTTTCATCACCTTCATTCTATCACTTTGCTATACTAAAAGGGATGCGTTGGAAGTATAAAAATCTTCTAATCGGATTTTTAGGAGTTATTCTTGCTTTTCTTTTATCGAGGTACGAGCCATTTACATCTTTCCTTCTAAACTTGGGTGAAGCAGGCTATATAGGAGCCTTTTTTGCAGGAGCCTTATATACCTTGAGTTTTACAATTCCAATAAGTATTCTAATGTTATCAATTCTTTCACAAAATCTGTCTCCTCTGGAGATTGGGATTATAGGAGCATTAGGAGCTGTTATTACCGATCTAATCATATTCCGTTTTATAAGAGATGACTTAGTTTCCGAAATAAAGCCTCTATATGATCGTTTCGGCGGAGATCATGTAACTCATGTTTTTAATTCCAAATATTTTCATTGGACCCTTCCCTTTATAGGAGCTTTAATTATTGCTTCACCATTTCCCGATGAATTGGGCGTTTCTCTTATGGGAATTGCCAAAATGAGAACTCTTGAATTTATTCCGATCTCTTTTACAATGAATTCCATAGGAATATTTATTATCGTTTCAGCCTCGTCTTTATTAAGATAAGACTTTAAAGCCTATTGCTTTTTAGAATCGTTTGTACTTTAATATTGCCTGAAAGGATTTAAAGTATGGCAGACGGAGAAGAACCGCTTCGAAGAATGGGCTGCCTGCCGGTATTTTTTGCCCTTCTCTCCTTTGCAGGAGGAGCGCTTTTTGTTATACTGGTTTTGTGGGTCGGGAAATAGCAAGAACCGCTTTAAATTTAATTTTATTTTTTGCAATTCTTTTTATCTTTACAAAAATAATAGGCCCCATACCATTTTCCATAGATTCAGTAACAACCACAAAGTCAACTACTTTTGATGTAACTGCAGAAGGAAAAACTCAAGTTAAACCGGATGTGTCCAAAGTATCAGCGGGTGTTTCAGCAACCGGTTCAACAACCGGTGAAGTACAAAATAAAATTGATTCGATTATTTCCAAAGTCTCCCAAGAAGTTAAAAAACTTGGCATAGATGAGAAAGATATAAAGACTGCAAATTATAATATTAATCCTACATATGATGAAAGAGGGAGTATAAAAGGATACTCCGGAAATACAACTTTAACAATAAAAGTAAAAGAAATTGGCCGAGTAAATTCGGTTATCGATTCTGCAGTCTCATCCGGTGCTACCAATGTAAATAATTTGGGATTTGAGGTTGGCGATAGGGAAAAGTACGAAAACGAAGCAAGATCGCAAGCAGTTATGAAAGCTAAGAAAAAAGCAGAAGACGCTGCAGAGATTGCAGGTTTTAGATTAGGGAAAATAATAAATTATTCAGAGAATTTTGGGGATGTTGGACGGCCAATTCCTTTGAGTCTTGAGGCTAGAGAAGAGGCTGCCACCCCTATTGAACCCGGAACGGAAGAGATAAAAGTAACAATTACTTTAAGCTACGAGATAAAGTAGGTTTAGACCTTTGCTCCCGTGCGATAGCCTTTAGAATATCTAAAGAATTTTCCATAGTACTAATTATGTTTTTCTGAAGTCTTATATTATTTATGGAGTATAAAGTTGCAGCCATCATTATTTGACGATTTCTATCCTCTTTTGATTTACCTTTAACACCTTCTAGGAAAGGTTCAGGATTTTTTGCCAAAGCAAACAGTCCTAATATTGAATTTGGAGTCTGAGTTGGAACAAAAATTGTTCCATTAAAATCTCCATAAATCACACCAGTTTTACTTAAGAAAACTCCACGAGTAGGTCCGCCAAGGCCTATTTTGATCCAGGCTTCTCTTGTTCTCTTTAGCTCAAACCTGAGGCTATTTGCTAATAATCCAAAAGAATCTTCAAAATCAAATGGCTTCTGCTCTTTTGATACTTGTCTTTCTAGAGACATGACGTGGGAAGTATAGCAGAAAAGCTTTATCTGTCAAGCTAAAAATAGGAGGTGCCCCCCCCCGATTAATTCGGGGTGAATTTATTTTATTGTAACTCACCACCGCCGTTGCCTGGGGTGTGACTTTTAGAATCTCCGTCTATGGCTTCCAAAGCTTTATTTTGCCCTAAGTTTACTAGACATTTTCCAAGTTCTATCATTTGTCTTCGAGCAC
>Ga0213870_1001488_pt1 | contig 10522 bp, 7 predicted proteins | sample WICALVC2017_Meta_FD_160119 | JGI IMG/M metagenome (GOLD analysis project Ga0213870, IMG submission 160119) | Freshwater microbial communities from subterranean cave lake in Wind Cave National Park, South Dakota, United States - WICALVC2017 | ecosystem: Environmental > Aquatic > Deep subsurface >... | reverse complement strand
GAATCCGTATCTCAATAAATTTGGTTGCCCCTTCACCATCTTTAACAATATCCTTGGCAAGTTTGAGACAGGCGGCCTCCAACAGGGCAACAAATTGTTCATACGCCTTACTTTTCGTGCGAATAGGATTTTTCATCCGTCCCGTAGCAAAAAGGAGTACCATGTCATTCGTGCTGGTTTCTCCATCAACGGTTATCGAATTAAATGTCCGATCATTTGCCTCACGCAGAGCCTGTTGTAGAAGGGAAGTATCCATTGCAACATCGGTTGTCAGGAACGACAGCATGGTTGCCATATTGGGATGAATCATTCCTGATCCCTTTGCCATACCCCCTATTCTTACCTCGCTTTGCCCAACCGGGCCAATCAGCGCAATCTCCTTCACAAATGTGTCGGTGGTCATAATTGCTTCTGCCGCAAGCCGATTATTAGAGGGTGAAAGCGTGCTAACAAGAGATGGAATTGCATTATTTATTTTTTCGATAGGCAAAAACTCACCGATAACACCGGTCGATGCAACATAGACAAGCGGCATCGGTATGCCTAAAGATTCTGCCGTTGCCCTTGCCATCGACTGGGTATCATCCATTCCCTGTAATCCGGTAGCGGCGTTTGCATTACCGCTATTGGCAATAATCGCTTGCCCCTGACGACGTCTGAGAATGGCCTTATTAAAAAGAATCGATGCGGCCGGACATTTATTTTTGGTAAAAACCGCCGCAACTGAGCAGGGGGCAGAGGCATAGATCAAGGCCAAATCAGGACGGTTATTTTTCTTAATCCCAGCCGTTACCCCTGACGCAGTGATTCCATCAACTGCCGTTACGCCTCCAGAGATTTCATGAATTGACATTGGTGTTCCTATATTATGGATAAAAGCCCGGGCTCATAAGCCCTTCGGACTCACTCCAGCCCATTAAGAGATTCATATTCTGAATCGCCTGTCCTGATGCCCCTTTTACAAGGTTATCTATTGCAGAAATGAGAATAGCCGTTTGTCCTCGGTCTGTTGCAAAGACGGCAATATCACAAAAATTTGACCCCTTGATGTTATTCAAATTAGGCGGGGAGTCGATCAGCCGGATAAAAGGCTCATCTTTGTATCGGTTGGCGAGTATCGATTTTAATTGGGTTTGCGAGAGTGCCCGTTTGAGAGGGAGATAAATTGTCGTCAATATTCCCCTGTTAATCGGCAGGAGATACGGGGTAAAGATGATCCTGGCATGAAATGGCGCAACCTGTTGTTCTAGTTCAGGAAGGTGCCTGTGTTTGCCGATATTGTAGGCCAAAAAACCTTCATTCACCTGTGGAAAATGTGTATGATCCGTTGGCGCACGTCCCGCTCCTGTTACGCCGGACTTGGCATCAATAATAATTTCGCGTGTTGTATCAATCTCCGCTGATTCTAAAAATGGATAAAGAGGAAGCAGGGCGCCTGTAGGGTAGCATCCTGGATTGGCGATCAAACAGGCCTCCCCCCTTCGGTGTGCGATTCCCTGTCGATAAAGTTCAGGAAGCCCATAGATCGCCTTTTGAAGTAATTCGGGTTCGTGATGTGGTGCGTTGTACCACTTCATATAGGTTTCTGCCGAGTTCAACCGAAAATCTGCGGACAGGTCTATCACTGTTTTTCCCGCATCAATCCACTGTCGTACCGCTTGAATCCCCTGTGTATGTGAGAGAGCAGAAAAAATAAGATCAGCTTGATCAATAAGCCGGAACGGATCAAGTTTTTCTAATATCAGGTCGTAACGGCCATTGAGAAATGGAAGGCGATCCGTAATCTTTTCCCCTGCAGATTGCTCGGATGTGACGCAGACCAGTTTAACCTTGGGATGACCTGATAAAAGGCGCATTAACTCCACGCCTGTATAGCCTGTCGCCCCTGCAATAGCGATTTTCAACATCGTCATTTATCCCAATGCAAAAAGGGGGAGACCCCTGATGCGCGGCCTCCCCCTTTTTGAGTCGATTGCTTTATCGACATTCTACCGCTTGGAATATTGGAACCGCTTTCTCGCCCCCTTTTGACTGTACTTCTTTCTTTCTTTTTCGCGGGGATCGCGGGTTAAAAGTCCCGCCGGTTTTAACTTAAGCCTCAATGCAGGGAGGATGACAAGGAGGGCCTTCGAAATACCATGTCTGGCGGCCTGAGCCTGTCCCATAATTCCCCCTCCACAGACATTGATTCGAACATCATATTGCCCAACCGTTTCGGTAACCTGAAAAGGTTGGGCAATAAAAAATTGCGATACTGGATTTGGGAAATATTGGGCTGATGGTGTTCCATTGACAACAACCGTTCCAGAACCGGGTTGCAGTATAACCCGCGCAATGGCGGTCTTTCTCTTTCCTGTTGCAAAATACATCGATAAATCTCCCGCTATTCGTTTGGTTGAGCTTCTTCAAGTCCTGTTAGTGTAATCGGATTCTGGGCCTCATGCGGGTGGGACGGCCCCGCATAAACCCGAAGTTTTTTTGCCATCGCCCTTCCTAGTTTCGTTTTAGGCAACATACCGAGAACGGCGTAGGTTACAACCCGTTCCGGCTTCTCCTTTAGTAATTTTTCTGCCGTTGTATCTTTGAGTCCGCCAATATATTGAGAATGACTATAATAATGTTTTTTGACCGCCTTCCCCGCCGTCAATACGACATCGGAAGAGTTTACAACGATAACATGATCGCCCATATCATGGTTCGGCGTAAACTGGGGTTTATGTTTTCCACGAAGAATAGAGGCCACTTTCGTTGCCATCCTCCCCAAAACAAGCCCCTTGGCATCAACCAGATACCAGTCCTTTTGAAAATCCTCTGCTTTAAATGCAATTGTTCGCATCGTTTACCTCAGCTCCCTCCGTAAAACACAAACATTGCATCATCATACAAATCCTCTATGCTTGTCAAGAATATCTGCTAAATCGTTGATAACAAAAAAACAGGGTCTCATTTTTTAATGGATTGACTTTCCTTATTACCTGCATAATTAATCATTCATAATTGATCATTCATAATTGATTATTTGAGTCGACTATGGTAAATGCTTTAATGCCGCTTCAAGAAAATCCCACATCAGTTGTCGGCTCGTCGCATGCGTATGCGGGTGTTCATGTCCAGTAAGTTTTGCATAAAGTTCACGAATTTTCACCTTTTTATCTGAATGACTATCGACTGAATCTTTACACTTTATTCCAGAGAAAGCAGGATGTCCTTCATGGTCTTTCTTTATCAGAAAAACCTCTTCTCCGTTTTGTGTCTCCATTCGAACCCATAACCCAATCTCAATCATGATCTTCAGGCTGTCGTTTAGGCCCTATCAAGAAATAAAGTATGCACTCTAGCTACAAGATTCGCCTATATGGCTCGTCGCTTACATACATAATGAGTGGGAAAATAGGGGGTAACCGATGGAGATGAGACTATTGCCTCATCTTCTCCTGCATTTCCTGTTCTGTCTTACACTCAATACAAAGAGTAGTAACAGGACGGGCTTTTAATCGTTTAAGGGAAATCTGTCCACCACAGACCTCACATATACCGAATGTATCTTCATTGACCCTCTCCAGGGCATCATCAATTTTCTTTAAAAGCTGTTGCTCTCGCTCACGAAGCCTTAAAACGAAGTTTTGATTGGTTTCAATGGAGGCCTGATCCGTCCAGTCTGGGAAGGGATCGCTTGTCGGGTTTAACGTATTGCCGATAATAACACCCGCTTCTGCCAATATCGACTCTCTCTGACGCAATAACATTCCTTTAATCTCTTCATAATGACCTGTCGACACCCTATGATCTGTTGACACCTTTTTGCCAGGATGCAACTCTTCAACAGGTTCATTCCCCTTTGCCTGCTTTACTTCTTTCATTGTCTTTACGGTCTTATCTTCTGATGCCTGTTTTTTCATGAAGTCAGCTTATCAAATTATCATCAATCTTAACGCAAGATTCAGCACAATATCAAAAAGAATGTCCCCACGTCAATGAAAAATTTTAAGAAATTTGTTAGTAAAATCAGACTTTTTATACAAAATTTTTTATAATATAAAGAATCTGTAACATAAAATGACGACAATGTTATGGTAGAATTGGCTTCTGGGTTATTGTGGTAAATCGATATTTTTTTTGGTATTGTGGTACTATTAACATATGAGTAGCATGAAATCATTGTGGGGCTAGTTCGGTGCAACGTAAAGCGAAGACCATACAATTGATCGGATTTGTTATCTTGCTGTTTGTCTTTCTGGCAAGTTGTAGCAGGAAGAGGGGAGAGGTTGTCACCGATCCAGGTTTGGACCCTTCACCGTCGAATCTCGTTTCTATTGCCGTAACGCCTCAAACAGCCCAGATGGTTACTGGAACGAAGCTCAAGCTAACAGTAACCGGGAAATATGACAATCAAACAACCAAGATCATTGCAACAGGCTTAACATGGAGATCATTGTCAACGATTGTTACGGTAAATACCGCAGGGGAGGTTACGGCCGGCAGTAGTACAGGCCAAACCACCATCGTCGTTACTTCGGGTGCTTTTAGTGATAAAACGACACTCACCGTTCTGCCAAATGGGCTGAATTCCATCTCTGTTGAGACAGACAATCCGTCTATATTTTTGCAGGGTACAGCGAAGTTTATCGCGAAAGGTCATTTTAAGGATGGTACCAATTCGGAGCTAACCTCTCTGGTGACATGGAGCAGTTCGGATAATAATATTGCAACAATTAACAGCGCGGGCGAGGCCAAAGGGTTATCGATAGGAACCGTAACGATTACCGCCATTGCTTCACCTGATCTGGGCTCGTTTCAGGGAACATCGTCATTACAGGTACAGGATATTACCCTGAGTAATATTGTGGTTGTTGCTAAAAATGGGGAAGGGAATGCCCCCTTGCCTGTTGGGGTTACGCGGCAATTACAAGCGATTGGTTCATTTAGTAATGGTACGACAGCGGATATCACCTCCACGGTGACTTGGGAATCATTAAATCCAGCCATCGCTTCAGTGAACACGACTGGTTTGTCAATCGGTGTTGCGGCAGGCAGTGCAATGATTCGGGCGGTCAGTGGGAATAAAAGCGGTCAAATATCGTTAACCATTAACAGTGCCAAGGTGGTATCAATTCTGGTTACGCCGTCCAATAAAAGCATTTTCACGGGTCAGACCCAGCAATTTACGGCTATCGGATTGTTTGATAATGAGGCCAGTCAGGATATTAGTTCGCAGGTAAATTGGATATCATCCTCACCATCAGTTGCGGCGATTAACAAGTCATCTGGGCTGGCTACCGCCGGCACTGTCGCCGGAACAACGACAATCTCTGCGCTGTTTGATGGTAAATTCGGCACAACCCAATTAACTGTATCAGTGGGGACACTCAAGTCGATCTCTGTTACTCCAAAGAATCCCTCCATGGCCAAGGGTACCACGCAACAATTTAAGGCAGATGGAACGTATGAGATGACCATTGGCACTGGTGTGGAATTCTCTATAGTGGATATCAGTTCTTCTGTAACATGGGTGTCGAGTCTCGTAACTGTTGCAACGACTACCAGCGGTGGATTCGTAACGGCTAAGGCGACTGGGACATCCCTCATCAGTGCATCTTTAAGTGGCATGACCGGCTCGACCACCTTAACGGTAACAGATGCGGCCCTTGATTTTGTTGCGGTGACCACGCCATCGAATAATTATATTGTTTTTATTGATGGCGGAAAACAGTTTATTGCAACCGGATATTTTACCGACGGAACGACTCAGGATTTAACCCGTGATGTGGACTGGAGCGTGGGGACACCGACCATTGCGAAAATCAACAATGATTCGAATAGTGTTCTGAAGGGATATGCCACAGGTCAGGTGGACGGATCAACCGCTATTAAGGCTGATTTTGGAGGAAAGAGTGGTACTGCGACCTTAACGGTAACGTTCTGGTTACTCACATCAATTAGGCTAGAACCGCGTGATCAGTATATTGCCACGGGCACGGCCTTACAATTTAAGGCTACTGGTGTCCTTGGAGATGGTTCCGAGCAGGATATAACGAGTTTAGTGGCATGGGTTTCCTCCAAGGCGGGGATAGCATCCATCACGACTGGAGGTACGAATGCAGGTCTCGCCACTGCCGGCTTCTTACAAGGGACTACAGTGATTACTGCCTCTTTTTCGCAGGGCGGTGCTATAGGCAAGCAAGCCTCAACAAACTTAACGGTTACTTCGGCCTCTTTGACCGGAATGACCATAGCACCTGCCGCGCTTTCCATTCCTGCTGGAATACAGAAACAGTATGTCGCGATAGGTACGTATAGCAACCAGTCCACACAGAATATTAGTTCATTAGTGACATGGAGAACAGGTTCCTCTACGGTGGCTACAATCACGAATATAGGTTTGCTCACTACGAACACAACAGGCACAACCTCCGTGACGGCCTCTTTTGGCGTTTTTCAAGCGACATCTTCGTTGATCGTGAATAGCGCAATTTTAGATGCTGTGTCTGTTACCCCAGAAAATATATCACTGGGGATAGACACATCACGGCAATATACAGCCACGGCCAACTTTAATAATCTATCCTCTTATGATGTGACTTCATACGCGGTATTTAACTCAACAGTCCCCTCTGTCGCGATCATTAATCAAGCCGGTTTTGCCACGGGCAAGGCAATAGGCACCACAATGATTCAAACGATCTTTTTGGGGGTGACTGGAAGCACGAATCTCACCGTACAATCTCTTACGCTCAAATCGATTACCGTGACATCGACTGCTACGTCTTCACCTGTAGGCAACACACTGCAATTTCAAGCAACCGGCAATTTTTGGGATGGCAGTAATAACCCTTCTACGCAAGACCTTACCAACGTTGCCGCATGGAGTACCAGTTCTTATAGCATGGCAACCGTTAGCAACATAATTGGGAGCAATGGGCTGGTAACAGCTCTGAATTCGGGAACGGTGGAGATAAGGGCGGATTTTGGTGGAGAGCATGGATCGGCTTTCCTGATAATTGGTCAGGCGGCGCCTGTAAGCGTGATTGCCGGGGAAGGTCATACCTGTACGCTCCTCACAGATGGCCGAATAAGATGTTGGGGTAAAAATGGATCAGGTCAGTTAGGCGAAGGGAACGGAACGAAGAAAAATGGGGCGTCTCCAAAAGTGGTAACAGGGACATATACTGCGGCATCGGTATCACTCGGCGGGTCGCATACCTGTTATATCTTAGATAATGGTCTGGCCCGATGCTGGGGTTCAAATCAATTTGGCCAACTGGGGATTGGTACGAGTGCGGATACTGATTCCCCGACGGACGTGCGGGATCTATTTGGTATAGAGGAGATGGCAACAGGTTTATCGCATACCTGTGCCCTCTTTGAAAATGAGACCATACAATGCTGGGGCGCAAATGCATCGGGTCAGGTGGGGGATGGAACGATGGCTACATCGACCTCGCATGCCACAGCAGGTGTCAGCGGCGTACCCCATGCGATTACTGCAGGTGGGGCGCATACCTGTGCAATTATTGAGTTTGTTGCCGGCGTTGGAGGATCGGTGCAATGCTGGGGAGAAAATGGGTTAGGCCAGCTTGGCTCCGGATCATTTACTGATTCCAGTACCCCGGTGAATGTTAGTGGTATAACAACGGCCACAGCAATTGTTGCAGGGGGAAATCATACCTGTGCGCTTTTAGGAAATGGAAATGTTCATTGCTGGGGAGAAAATCTGTCGGGTCAACTGGGCAATGGAACAAACAGTACTTCCACCACCCCCGTTTCTGTTGGCCTTTCAAGCGTGGCGGCTATTGCCGCAGGACGCAATCATACCTGTGCTGTTTTTGCGAATGGAACAGCCAAATGCTGGGGCGATAATTCAAAGGGTCAGTTGGGAAATGGAGGAACAACTTCGTCCAATATTCCTGTGGCTGTGAGTGGGATAACAGGTAGTGCAGACGGAATTTCAACTGGAGCCACTCATACCTGTACGCTTAGCGGAATAGTAAAATGTTGGGGTTCAAACGAGTTTGGGCAATTGGGAAATGGGGCTGACATTATCTCTAAGCCACCTATTCTGGCTATGGCTTCTGCCAGCACTGTTCAAGCCGGCTTTTTACATACTTGTGCCGTTATCAGCTCGCAAATCAGTTGTATGGGAGATAATAGTTATGGCCAACTGGGAAATGGAACGAATACGAGTACAGAGCAGCCTGTTAACGTAATAGGGATTTCGAATGCAAGCGAGGTAACCGCAGGTAAATTTCATACCTGTGCTAAGCGTTCGGATAATACCGTACAATGCTGGGGCGCGAATACAAATGGTCAGCTTGGTAACGAAACAACCAACTCTACATCGACCCCTGTCATGGTTTCAGGAATGACCGCGGCTTCTCTTTCTGCAGGGGGTTCACATACTTGTGCGCTTCTTAACGACATCAATAAGACGGTACAATGCTGGGGTGCAAATGGATCGGGCCAACTTGGAGATACGACACAGATACCAAGGAGTAGCCCTGTATCTGTGAGTAATATTTTAGACGTAACAGCCATTTCTGCAGGGGGTTCACATACCTGTGCGCTTCTTGTAGACAAAACAGTCAAATGCTGGGGCAATAATGCCAAAGGCCAGTTGGGGGATGGAACGATGACCGGCAGGACAGCCCCTGTAGCGGTTCTTAGTGTAACGGATGTTATTGGTATTTCAACAGGGGAATCGCATACATGCGCGGTGCTTTCCAGCGCGGCGGGAGGTGCAGTGAAATGTTGGGGGGATAATACATCGGGGCAGCTTGGAAATGGCAACAATACCACGCCAAATCCTCCGGCCATCATAACAGTGAGCAACATTTCAGCCCTATTGATTACAACAGGAGAGAATTACTCCTGTGCCGTTCTTTCTAATAACACAATGAAATGCTGGGGGCAAAATCTGTCGGCTCAACTGGGAGACGAAACAATAAGCAATTCGAAGAACCTGCCTGTTGTTGTGGGTGTTAGTGGTACGCCTTCCATTACAACAGCGATGACTGTCACGGCCGGAGAAGCACATACCTGCTCGCTTCTTTCCAGTAATGCGGTGAAATGCTGGGGGAATGCCTCGTATGGCCAGATCGGAGACCAGGTGATCCTCATCGAAACATCACCGGTTAACGTAGTAGGATTGTAATAGGTTCTAAATCATTCCCTTAGTTGAAGGCGCCCCTTTCATGGCCTGGTTTTTCCGTGTTGCCTGATGAAGCGCACGGCCAAATCCTTTAAAGATCGCCTCCAGAATATGGTGTGGATCGGTGCCATAAAGAAGATTAATATGAAGGGTGATTCGACTTCGATCCGATAGGGATCGAAAAAAGTGATGAATCAGATCGCAATCAAACGACTTGATTTTGCGCCGTTTTAGATTGACATTGTAAACCAGATATGGCCTCCCACAAAGATCAACCGTCACGTTGGCTAACGCCTCATCAAGCGGAATAGAGGCATATCCAAACCGCCATACCCCCTCCATCTTTTGCAGGCTCTTTCCCAAAACATCCCCCAGCACAATCCCGATATCTTCTACCGTGTGGTGATCGTCAATTTCGGTATCCCCTTTTGCAAGAACGGTCAGATCAAACATTCCGTGCTTTGAGAAACCCGAAAGCATATGGTCTAAAAAAGGAAAGGGAGTCTTGATCTGGTAGATTCCAGCGCCATCCAAGTTCAGATCAATTGCAATATCCGTTTCTTTTGTTTTTCGTTCTATATGAGCCTTCCGCATGACTTAGTCCTTCCTTAAGGAGCCGTTCATAAATAACCTATACAGTTCGGCAACCAATCCATCCAGACTGGCGTCGTTGTTCGTCGCTTACATACCAAAGGGTATGCGCGCTCTGCACGCCTAGCCAGACTGGCGGCTTGTCCGCCTCTCTTTTGTACAGGTTATTTATGAACGGCTCCTAACGAGCCCTTATTCTCACCATATTTGCATGTGCTGTTAGCCCTTCAACCTCCGCGATTCGAATCAAGTGTTCGCCGTATTTTTGAACGGCCTGACTGCTATAAGAGATCAGATGGCTCTTCTTCGTAAAATCATCTACCGATAGAGGGGAAAAGAATCGGGCGGTTCCCCCTGTCGGCAGAACATGATTCGGCCCCGCGATATAGTCACCTAATGACTGCGGGGTTTCTTCTCCCAGAAAAATAGACCCGGCATGAACAATCCGATCAACAATCTTAAACGGCTCTTTCACAAACAGGGAAAGATGTTCTGGGGCGATTTGATTCGCCATCTCAATCGCCTGCTCAATATCTTTTGTGATAAACGTAATGCCATGACCTGACAGCGATGCGGCAATGATTTTTTTTCTCTCAAGGGATGCCTGTTGTTTTTTAATTTCTATCGCAACCTTTTCCCAAAGTGGAAGAGAGGGTGTGAGCAGGATCACGATTGCTTCTTTGTCATGTTCCGCCTGGGAGATAAGATCGGATGCCAAATAGGCGGGATGGGCATCGGCATCGGCAATAATGAGCAATTCCGATGGGCCGGCAATCATATCAATGC
>Ga0213870_1001487_pt1 | contig 10525 bp, 8 predicted proteins | sample WICALVC2017_Meta_FD_160119 | JGI IMG/M metagenome (GOLD analysis project Ga0213870, IMG submission 160119) | Freshwater microbial communities from subterranean cave lake in Wind Cave National Park, South Dakota, United States - WICALVC2017 | ecosystem: Environmental > Aquatic > Deep subsurface >... | reverse complement strand
GCCCTTGTCCAATCACGATGGACGAGGGCATTGATGACCGTTTCACGAACCGCTTCCCAAGGATAAAAAGCTATCTTTTCCCGACGCATATGTTCGTCAATGCCGCTTGCCTCTTGTGTAATGAAAGGCCCTATGGCGGCTGAAAATTTTTCAATGAGACCTTCATCAATGAGTTGTTTTTTTCCGGTTTCGTTTATTTTCCACCGCCCAACGAGAGGCGCGTCCAAAACGATGTCCAATAAAGCTTGATAGTCTTTGTCTGCCCCTGCAAAGGCCATCACGCGTAATCCTGCTTGCCTAAGAAATCGTCGCGGATTGATTCCGAAACAAATCAATCCGGCGATTGAGCAAACTGTATTTCCCAGTCCATCGGAGGCCATCAAGCCAAGACCCAACAACCGTTCTTTCCATTCTGAGTCTTCCTTGGGAAGATCAGGGTCGTTGATGATGATGGACAGGTAATGATTGAGCCTCTCCATATCAAGATTTTCCAAAGAGGTTCCTGCCACAGGAAGCACTTCAACATGCAGGAGTCCTCCGCTTTCAAAGAGCCGCAATTGTTGTTCTCGTGAGGCCTTTTCAGAGCGGTCTCCCATACGAATGTAAATCTCTTCTCGATTGTCGTGTCTTAGCATGTAAGGTTTGGAAATGCCGGGCGCAATCGTAATAACCGCAACTCGGCACTGATCATCAATTTTTATTTCCTCATAAAATGGGATAATTTGAGGAACGACTTTATCGCGAAATATATTCAGAATCCATTCCTGAGTATCCCTTTGTTGGAGTCCTGATAGGGTTCCGTCATCCTCAACGCCAAGTATGAGTCTGCCGCCCTGAAGATTTGCAAAGGCGACAATTGCTTTAGCCAACTGTTCAGGGCGAATGTCGTCTCGCTTAAACTCAATCCCAGAGTTTTCGCCGTTCGCAATGATTTCCAATAATTCAGTTTTCAACATGGTTTACTTTAGGCCCCTTATTACGGCATCCAAAGATAGAAGAAATTTTGTGATCGGCTTTGTAATAACTTTTTGGGATCAACCATGGATGTAACCCCAGCAAGCGCATTGGGCTGTGATGGAGAAGCCGTAGAATAAATGTTGTTTGCGTATTGAGACGGTCTGCGATAGAGAATCACCTGCGCCGCTTTGATTCCCGCCTCCTGTTTTGCCAAATCAATTGCAGTGTCCATATAACCAATCTGATCAATTAAACCTAAGTTTTTTGCTTGGTCTGCTGTAAAGATGCGGCCATCAGAAATCTGCTTGATCTGTTCTTGAGTCATTCCTTTTCTGCCTTGGGCCACCACAGATAAAAAACGCGATTGAAATGTATCAATCACCCCTTGCAGAATACGACGGTCTTCCTGTGTCATCTCTCTAAATGGCGATCCGGTATCTTTTTGTGCGCCCGACTTAATGGATTCAGCGCCCACGCCAATCTTTTCGAGTAATCCTTGTAAGTTCAGATTGAGCATAATCACACCAATGCTTCCTGTAATCGCGCTGGGATGCGCGACGATCTGATCTGCGGCGGAAGCAATATAATAAGCCCCTGAAGCCCCGACTCCCGTAATCGCAGAAATCACTTTCTTTCCTGTTTTTTGTTTAAACTGCATGATCTCATGATAAATCAGATCGGAGGCCATGACCGTTCCACCCGGGCTATTGACCTGTAACAGCACAACACGAATTGTGGGATCCGTTTCTGCTTTTAAAAGCTCTTCCTTGATGCGTTCAATCATGCCAACCTTCGGGGCCTCTCCGATCCCGCCGTTATGGCCTTCGTCTGAAATAACACCCGAAATATCAATAACCAGAATTTTTTCTTTCCCGCTTCCCTCTACGACGATTTCGTTCAGCGGTTCAATACCCGGAAATAAAGAGAGATGATTGATAATACAGCTATTCAAGAACAAAACCAGAAAAAGAAGAGGTATTTTAATTGAAATCTTCATACGGTTTCTCACTTTCATAACTCGTTCTAGTGAATTCATAATCGGCCAATAAACCCTTTAAACAAATCATCGGCATCGTGCGGCCCCGGACTTCCTTCTGGATGGTACTGAAACGAAAATGCCCGCAATTTTTTGTTCTGCATTCCTTCAACAGTGCCATCATTTAGATTGATATGCGTTACATCTATCTCTTTTCCAAGCGATGCCGGATCAATCGCAAAGTTATGATTTTGCGCCGTGATCGCAACCTTTCTTGTTGCAATGTCCATCACAGGATGATTCCCCCCATGATGCCCAAATTTTAGCTTATAGGTCTTTCCCCCCAAGGCCAGACCCAAAATCTGATGCCCCAGACAAATCCCTAAAATCGGTTTTTGACCCAGCAATTTCTGCGTATTTGAAATGGCATACGAAAGCACTTCGGGGTCACCCGGGCCATTTGATAAGACAATGCCATCTGGCTTTAATGCAAGAACCTGTTTGGATGACGTATGCGCCGGAACAACGGTTACACGGCAATTTTGTTCTGCCAGCATGCGTAAGATATTCTGTTTGATTCCAAAATCGTAAGCCACAAGATGAAACTTTCCCGCCCTATTCCACGCATAGCTTTCACGGCATGTGACCTGTTTTACTAAATCTTGTCCAATAAGAGCAGGCACCGTTTTTAATTTTTGGAGAAGCGTGGTCTCATCAAGATTGTGCGTTGAGAGCATCCCCTGCATTGATCCCTTTTCACGCAATTTACGCGTCAGCGCACGGGTGTCTATCTGATCGATTGCTACAATATTATGTTTTTTAAGCAGTATATCCAGTGCACCATCACCTGAAAAACGAGTGTATTCTCTAACAATAAACCCTTCGGCCCAAATCTGACTGGACTCCATATCGTTTGGATTAACGCCGTAATTTCCGATCAGCGGGTAGGTCATCGTGACCATTTGCCCTTTGTAGGAAGGATCAGTCAATATCTCTTGATAGCCGGTCATGCTGGTATTAAAAACAACCTCACCTGCAGTCGTTCCATCTGCGCCAAAGGATCTGCCTAAAAAAGCAGTTCCATCTTCTAATAATAAAATTGCCTTTTTCATACGTTTTCGATCACTTTTCCAGAGACAATGACGGTCACAGCGCGCCCCTTCATCTTCCAGCCAATAAAAGGGGAGTTCTTGCTTTTTGACTTAAAACTATCCCCCTTCACTGTCCATTCTAATTCGGGATCAATAATCGTGATATCGGCGCGATCTCCAACCCTAATCCTCCCGATCTCTCTCTTTAAAATCTGCGCAGGCCCTTGTGTCATTTTTTGAATCAGTGTCGGCAAAGAAAGCACGCCATCGGAAACCAGTTTCAACGAAAGGGGAATGGCCGTTTCCAGTCCGATAATCCCAAAAGGCGCCCGATCCATCTCCTGTTCCTTTTCCCAATCGGCATGAGGGGCATGGTCCGTGGCAATGGCATCAATTGTTCCGTCGGCCAAGCCCGTACGTATTTCTAGCAAATCTAACGCCGAAGGTAACGGGGGCTTCATTTTGGCGTTGGTGTTGTACCCGTTTACGGCTTCATCGGTTAAGGTAAAATAATGCGGGCAGGTTTCAGCCGTTACTAAAATGCCCCGGTTTTTTGCCTCTCGAATAAGGTACACCGAAGCCGCTGTGCTGATATGGGCAAGATGGATTCGTCCTCCCGTCAATGCGGCCAAGGCAATATCGCGTGCGACAATGACCGACTCGGACGCAGCAGGTATCCCCTTTAGCCCCAAGGCTGTTGAGACGACACCTTCAAACATAACGCCACCGTCTGTTAAATTTAAATCTTCACAATGATCGATCACTGGGATATCAAAAATCTTTGCGTATTCCAATGCCCGACGCATGATGAGGCTATTCATCACAGGCATTCCGTCATCCGAAATAGCGGCACAGCCAGCAGATATCAGCTCTCCAATTGCAGAAAGTTCTTCTCCTTTTAATCCACGGGTAATGGCCCCCACGGGAAGAATGTTTGCCTTTCCCGCTTTTTTCGCTCTTTCTAAAATCAGTTCGGTGACGGAGACATTGTCGTTGACGGGATTCGTATTTGGCATACAGCAAATGGTTGTAAATCCACCAGCAATTGCGGCTGCCACACCTGTTTCCACCGTTTCTTTATATTCGAAGCCCGGCTCACGAAGGTGCGTATGCAGATCAACGAGGCCCGGTGTGACAATCATGTCTTGCGCGTTAATCTCTTCTATATCGGCGCTTACTGTAATGTGGGAGACAACCCGTCCGTCTTCAATATAAACATCGCCAATCCGATCCATATTTTGGAGAGGATCAATAATCCGCCCTCCCTTAATAACAATTGCATTACCCATTTTTGTGCCCTGATAAGAGGTATAAAATAGCCATACGAACAGCAACCCCATTTGTAACCTGATCTAATATAACAGAAGAGAGACCATCGGCAACATCGGACATAACCTCGACACCGCGATTGATAGGCCCCGGATGCATTACCAACACGCCGCTATTGGTTTTTGCCAACCGAGATGCGTTTAATCCATAAAGACGCGCGTACTCCCGCAAGGTTGTAAAGAAACCCTTTCCCTGCCGTTCAAGTTGAAGTCGCAACAAAATAATAACGTCCGCGCCCACAACGGCCTTGTCGAGATTGTAACCTGTTGTGACGTTCCACTGATCAGCAGACGCAGGAATCATGGCGGGAGGCCCCACGATCTCTACTTCCGCGCCCATTTTTTTCAGACCATATATGTCAGATCGTGCCACACGACTATGCAGAATATCCCCAACGATAACAACCTTCAAGCCGGCAATGGTGCTTTTTTTTTCCTGAATCGTAAAAAGATCAAGCAAACCTTGGCTGGGGTGTTCATGCGTTCCATCGCCCGCGTTAATAATTGCGCTTTTTAAGTGTCGGGCTAAAAAATCCGGAGTGCCGGATGAGGGATGCCGCAGAATGATCATGTCTGCTTGCATCGCTTCGATATTTTTCGCCGTGTCGAGTAGCGATTCTCCTTTTGTGAGACTGCTTGAAGAGGATGAGATGTTGATACAATCGGCTGAAAGCCGTTTTGCGGCCAATTCAAAAGAGGTGCGTGTTCGGGTAGAAGGCTCAAAGAAAAGATTGACGACTGTTTTCCCTCGCAGGGTCGGCACCTTTTTAATATCCCGACCCAGCACTTCTTTAAAGTTAATCGCCGTTGACAATATTAATTCGATCTCTTCTTTTTCAAGTTCGGATATGGCCAAAAGGTCTTTTTTGGAAAGCTTCATTTAGTTGCCTTCCTCGCAGTTGATGACACAGACTTGGTCATCCCCACCCGTTTCTTTCCATTGGACTTCGACAGTCTCATTGCGCGCTGTCGGCAGATTTTTTCCAACAAAATCAGCTCGAATAGGAAGCTCACGATGGCCACGATCAATGAGCACGGCCAATTGGATTTGTTTCGGGCGGCCAAAATCGATCAGTTCGTCCATTGCAGCGCGAATGGTTCTTCCCGTAAAGAGAACATCGTCTACGAGAACAACCGTCAGGGATGTTAGATCAAAAGGGATGGAGGTTGTTTGAATAGTGGGGACTTGTTTCTTTAAACTAAGATCGTCCCGATGGAGCGTAACATCTAATTCGCCGAGGGAAACCGCAACAGAATCAATTTCTAGAATTTTTCGATGAATCCGATTGGCGAGAAAAACACCGCCTGTTCGGATGCCGACCAACGCAATATCTTTAAAGCCCTTATTTTTCTCAAGAATTTCGTGCGCTATGCGAGTGACAATACGCGCTATTTCAGGTGCATTTAAAATCGTTTTTTTCATGATCTCCTTTCTAACCTCGCAGGATCAGTTTAAAGGGCAACGGCCCATTGTATTTTCTATGAGGCGAATATGTCAATAGGAATTTGTGAACCTTGCAGGGCGTAAGTCATAATTTGATGTAAGGTTATATATTTAAAAGGGAAAGGGGTGGGGCTGGACATTTTCTTTTTAGTTTTGTATCGTTATGGGATATGGATGATCTCATGCGTCAACACCATTACCTCGGGTTCCATTCTCTCTAATACCACCTCAAATCAATCATCAACCAATCCCCTCACTTCAGACTTTGACGTTACCGTGCCGAGACACTATGTGTCCGCTTGCGTCTGTCGTTGTATAGTGGCCGTGAATTGATTCCCCCCATGGTCATCATGGAATTCAATATGGGGGTAAGCTTTCAATGCCCGGATGATTCCACTTCCAAGTCCACGGTACGGAATTATTCTCGTTGCGTATGACGCAAGGATCGGGTTCCGGATATTCGAATTGCCGCTCTTAATATTTTCAATGGTCAAGTTGTTCGGGAGATGGCCAGGGCTGATAATCTTTACTCGGTCTTTGAAAATAAATATCCTCACCGAAGCCGACACAAAGTAGTCCCTGTGAATCAGCGCATTGGCAAGCAATTCCTCTAAAACGATCCTTGGTATTTCTGGCTTGCCAGTTGTGTTGATTCCCTGTTTTTTTTGCTTATGCTTGATGTTCCTGAGAACAAAACCCATGCTTTTCTTAAATATGTCCGCAATCTTTCCGGAGATATCCTGACTGTCGATATACTTCTTTTCATCAATTTCAGATCCTGGATAGGAGACCGCTTTAACAATGAATACGGGCAACTTAAAACTTGGGTTTTTAGAGAACAACAGCGCTCCGCTAACGTTAAGAACCCCGTTCTTCATTAGGTTCATGTTCTCAAGAAGTGTAGGTAATGGAACATCCTGTTTGTTTGCTGACTTACGGAAATTCTTCTCAAAAAATGCCTTGAAATATTCCGTATCCAAATCAGCAATCGTCAGACCATTTGCCGGTATCTCGTCACCATGAATCAAGCCTGCACTCTGATACATCCTCTGAATTTCCTCACGAGATGTCGCTTTGCGCTTATCCGAGCCGCTCCTTACCCAGATGGCTCCGCTGTTGTCCATATAGGGCTTACTGATACCGTCAGTTATGGTTACAACCATCACCAATCCCTTTGGCGTAAAGATGTTCTCGGTTCTTGGGTTAATCGGTGGCCGAACAGATTGCGAAGCGGCATTCGAGACAAGCTGATTCAAACGGCCCATATCTTCTCGCGATAGTCCGGAGAATGTCCCGTCATTGTTTACGCCAATCAATATCATTCCACCGTCTGAATTGCTAAATGCGACCATCTCTGCAGCCAGCGAGTCGACGTTAGTAAAGTTGGCCTTCAATTGGTGCTTGCCGTCTTCGTCTCGGGCGACAATCTCTAAGAGCTCTGCGGTTTCCATATTCCGTAAATCCTTTTTCGTTGCGCGAATGCTTCCTCGCCACCTTCCATAATGTCCACAATCTCCTGCTGCAATTTGGGGCAGTCAATGTTGCCGTTGGTCAGCCTGATCGTGTCATCTGAATATCCGCAAGAAATGATCTGTTCGGCATCGCCGAGTACAGGAAAGTTTGCGTTATGTGTGGCAAAGATAAACTGTGTCGTCGGTTTCAGTTTGTGGATCAGTTTGATGACGTCCTCGTATATAGTTTGATTGTCCAAGTCGTCTTCTGGCTGGTCAATGATGATGAGATCATTTTCCCTCTGGCTTAGCACAAAGAGGATCAGCGCGGAAGCCCGTTGCCCAAGCGAATGATGTTTCAGCTCCTTGCCGCGATACTGGATGATGAAACGATTCGGAATCTGCCAAGTTAGCAGAGTCGCGAGATCGCGGTTAAAATATTCCTCGAAAGTCTGGGCAGTGGCACCAACAATTTCCTTTGCCCTTTGCAATTCTCTATACATGGCGGCAAAATCGGTAAAGTCCGTAGCAAGAATGGTGAAAGTTGTTTCCCGAATGCGGCTACCTCTGAAAACATCTTTTATAAAGGCGATGAATGCGTCCTTGTCCGCCTTGAACTCAACTTTGATCACTAAGGAAGAGTGGTTCTGGTTGACCTTGGCTAACTCCTCCTGAATCGCTTTAAATTCTGTATGCCATAGCTCGTTCAAAGCCGTCAATTCCGTCAAGAGTGCCTGGCTAATTTCGACCCGCTGAGACTCTTGTTTCTCTAAGGCCTCAATCATCTGCTTTGATTGCTCAACAATCGTTTGCAACTGACGGAATTCGTCTGGGCGAATGGCCTTTCCCCCCGTATCTTTTAACTCCGTTGCGAGCTTCCTCTCGATTTCGGCAAACGCTTCCTTAAGTCCTTCCCGCGAGGACTCAAATTCTTTTGTTTTGGTCTGCAATCGGGAAAGGGTCGTCTTCCCTGCCACATTGGCTTCCTTGATCTTCGCAAAGGCAACAATCAATTCTTCATACAGTTCCAAGAATTCCCCGAAGAACGACTCGTTCTGTCGCGACTTGTAAACCCGCTGGTTCTTGAGATCATCTTCATAGCGATTGATGAACGCCTCCAAGTCAGACAGATACCCCTTCGCAAACGAAACGGTTTGCGAGCATTTCCTAGAATCTGCGTCGAAATCAACCTGCTTCTGAAGCTTCTCCTCCACGCCATGTTCTTTATAAAACTTCAGCCTGAATTCCGCGTCCTGCTGTTTCGCTTTATGTTCCTTTTTCTTCTCCTCCGTCATGGACAGCCGCTTTAAATTCTCAACCGCTTCCGTGACCTTCTGACGCTGTGTTTCAATGCGCGCTCGGATGTCTCTCAATTTCTCCCCAACCAGTTTCTCCACCAGGTCATTCTCAAATCCCTCGCCCGTGCTCGAAAGGTCCTTCTGGCCAAAATAGATCGGTTTATTGATAATGGTTTCTCGAATTGAGATACCGGGTTGCACAACGTCTTCAATATAGACATCAGGTTGCTCCCTGTTTATGCGTCGGATTTCGTAACGTTGTCCCTTTTCATCAACAGCCTGAATTGTAACCTTGCCGCCACTACCGAGCGTATGCCCGACAAGGTTATTTTTGTAGTCGCGGTCCAGTGTTTTGTCCCCAAATGGAATGTCCAACGCGTAGCGTATTGCTTCCAGAATGGATGACTTCCCGCTCCCGCGAATACCGATAAGTGCGTTCAATTCCGGGGAAAAGTGGATCGTTTTTCCTTGAAGTACCCCGCCCTCGAAAGTCGCGCTGAGAATATGGGATCGCTCATGCTTTTTCGGTTCGTTCGAGATGCGGTTGCGATAATCAAGAAGAGCATACTTGACCGCCTCGAATGTGAAATCGCCGATCTTCAGATAGCATGCCTGTCCTTGCCCTATCTGATTCACCGCCTTGCAGTCCGATCCCTCCATCTCGGCAGGGTACCAGTCCCCGAGCCATCCGTGAACCTTCTCCCGCAGAATTTGGGCGCGCACCTTCTGGAAGCCAAGCGTCCGCCTGCGGAAAAGATCGTTCTTCCCTAGGTCTGTTATACGTCCACCAGATAAGCCCCCCCACAAACCATTGTTTGCCTCCACATGAGCAAACACAAAGAAATAGTCTCGGCCGAACTCATCGAGTTCCCGGATCGTTGCGATCAGGTTATGATTTGACCGGGCATTCTCATTCTCGAAATTACTTTGCGTTGCGAAAGTAACATCTATAAAATTTTGGATATAGTTTTTGTTCTCTTGATTTCGGATCCATTCATCACAGAAAACGACTACAACGTGCACTCCGTTGGAACCGTCGTTTACCGACAGCTCCACGCCCGGTAGCAGGATGATTTCTTCCTTCCGTGCCTGTTCCCGCAAGGCCTTGAATTCCTCGTGGTCGAACTTGTTGTGATTGGCAATCACGCCGACCCGAATATCGGCCTGCTTTAAGCCCTCAATATAGTCATGGACAAAACGGTTATCTTCCCCTGAATATTTGAATTCTTTATCCTTCCGCGTGTGCAGATGAAAATCCGCGCGCAACCACGCACTGCCATTTTGAAATATCTCATTAGATTGATTTTCTGCGCCCATGGGAAGGTTCCTATTATTTCTTAAATCATCCTATCAACCATCCGCTCGGCGTCCTTCACTTGGGCATCCCGGAAGATGAGCTTGGGTAGCCGTCTATTGTGCATCATTCACTATCGTTTCCGCGAAAAACAGAAGCCCACGTTGTTCATTGCAACTGACATTCTTTTACCATATCAAACATAGGTTTATCCAGTTATAAAAATTCGAGTTAAAGAAAGATTTGGGAGGCTAAAAATGGTATTCTGACCGCTCTAATAAAGGCTAATAGGAGAAAAGATATGATGGGTTCTAAAAAAACGCAGAATATGTCCGAATTGCAAGTCGCGAAAGACCAAAAAAAACGGAGGCCGCAGAGGGCTTCAACGCTACAAGTGTTTGACCTGTGGAGGGCAGTTTCAATCTGTACGCAAGCCAAGCAAACTGAGACGAAATTTATGGAATGAATATGTTTGTGAAATTCTGGGGACACCATACTTAATTATCTGTCCTGCGTTTAGGCCCTGGCTTTTGACGATGAAGCATTCTGCCGGATGACTTTTCAATCTTGGCTAGAAACCGTTCACCTCTAAGAGGTCGCCCTCTCCGCTCATGATGTCGAAGCGCTTCCATCTGATTCGTCGGCCATTAGCCGAATGGTGTCTAGTATATCGTTTCATTGAAACA
>Ga0213870_1001486_pt1 | contig 10528 bp, 10 predicted proteins | sample WICALVC2017_Meta_FD_160119 | JGI IMG/M metagenome (GOLD analysis project Ga0213870, IMG submission 160119) | Freshwater microbial communities from subterranean cave lake in Wind Cave National Park, South Dakota, United States - WICALVC2017 | ecosystem: Environmental > Aquatic > Deep subsurface >... | reverse complement strand
AGAGCAATAGTTTTATTGCCAATTGAAGAATGCCAATATTGACAAAAAGTAACAAATATTGTTAAATGTTAATAACATGACAACAGTGACTATTTCTTTACCAACTCAAATTGCAAGAAGAGTTGACACGGAAGCAAAAAAAGAAGGATTCGCAAGCCGTTCTGAATTTATTAGGACTTTACTCAGGAAGTATTTCTCTATGGTCCAAGAGGAGATTAAATTTGAACCTTTTGTGCCCAGGCCATTGGAGGAGATCGAAAAAAGATTAAGAAATACGGGGAAATATAATAAAAAATTTATTAAAAGCGTAATTAAAGGATTAAGGGAAAATTCTTCCTTCTATGCAAGTAAAAACTCTTAGCACTAAGCTGGAAAAATATTTAACTAAACACAATTTAACCAGAAAATTCCAAAAACAACTTAATCTTTTTATAGAAAACCCTAACCATCCATCTCTTAATACAGAAAAGCTTGAACCTAAAGATGCAGGGCTATACTCCTTTAGAATTGATAGAAAATATAGAGCAATCTTTCATATATTATTATCAGGAGAAGCACAAATTGTTGATATTAACGACCATTATCAGTAAACTACTGTTATGAAAAATCAAACCTTACCTCCGTATATAAGACAATTAATAGATCGTTTAAACGAAGATGAGCTTCACGTTTTGTATCGTACTGTTGGGGAACGCTTAAGGCTTCTTCATAGGGCAAAAGCGCTGTTTGCAATGAGAGAATTTCAGATGTTAGATAAAGTTTATTTTATCCATCATGGGCAGCGCAAGGAAGGAACAGTTACGAGGCTTAACCAAAAAACAATTTCTGTAACATTGGAGACTGGAGAACATTGGAATGTGAGTCCTGATCTTTTGAAAAGAGTAGAGCAGGCTAGCCCGATTATTGAATTGCCTCTTGTTGCTGAAGACAAAACAAAGATTGGCAGAAACAATCCTTGTTGGTGCGGATCAGGCAGAAAATATAAAAAGTGTCATTATCCAGATTAAGAAGATGTCCCAAAAAATGCTATAATACCAACCATGTCGCAGGCATTTATTCCCATCCAATTCGACAAATCTCATCTATCAACCATTGGTGAGCGGTTATATACGCAAAGCCTTGATCTTGTTAGAGAGCTTGTGGCAAATGCTTATGATGCAGATGCGACTGTTGTCAAGATAAGAGTAGATGATTCCTCAATTGTTGTTGAAGATAATGGTTTGGGAATGGATAAAGAAGGACTGCGTCAGTATCTGACAATCGGCTCTAGTTTTAAAAAACAAAATCCCCTAAGCCCTAAACTTAAACGAGTTAGAATCGGTGAGTTTGGAATTGGTAAATTTGCAGCGCTTTCAGTTTGCGACCGATTTGAAATTTATACCAGATCCAAAGGATACGCAGCAACACTTATCTTTAACCGACAGGATTTCGAGATTACACTCTATCATTTAATACGACTTATTGCTCAGGAGATCATCAAACTTGCTCAGCCGGCAAGCCTAGAGGCTGCATTCGATTGGCAGGGAAAACTGATAAAAGATGCTTTTTCGGCCACGAAAGAGGCTAAGTGATCTAGAATTTTTTCCAGAAGATTTCCTCTTTTTATCATTCATAATTTTATATTACGCTAGAGAATGGGCCTTTTCAAGTAGTAAAATTCCTCAATAATGGGTCTTGCGAAAACGGGGAGATTGTTTGTGTTCGCGTTCCCTTCGAAATTGCCTAGACAGTGGGTGTTCTGGTCTTTCGTCTTGTGCTCCATGTCGCTCGGGAAAAGAACTTCTGCCCTCCTCTTTCTCTCCTTCAATTAACATCGAGAGGTTTATCCTTCCCTGTTCATCTATTTCAATAACGCGAGTCTTAACTTTTTGGCCAATTGAAACTACCTCACTTGGGTTTCTAACAAATTTTGTTGCCATCTGCGAAACATGAACCATTCCCTCTTTTCCCGGCAAAAACTCAACAAACGCGCCAAACGGAAGAATTCTTTTTACCTCGCCCTCAAAAGTTTCCCCAACTTTAATTTCTCGTGTTATTCCCTTTACCCATTCCAAGGCCTTATTAACTGCATCTTGAGAAGTTCCAGAAACAGTTACAGAGCCGTCGTCTTCAACATCAACCGTTGCTCCAGTTTGGACAATTATATTTTTAATTACCCGTCCGCCCGGACCAATCACTTCGCCAATTTTTTCAACCGCAATATGAATTTGCTCTATCTTTGGGGCATATTCAGATACTCCGCTACGAGGAGTTGACATTGTGTTTTGCATTTTTTCCAAAACAAATAATCTTGCCTTTTTAGCTTTCTCAAAAACCTCTTTGATTTGCGCGAGTGTTATACCCAAAATCTTAACATCAAGCTGAATTGCCGTAATGCCAACATCTGTTCCCGCCACCTTAAAATCCATATCTCCAGAAAAATCCTCAAGTCCTAGTATGTCTGTCAAAAGTACATATTTTTCACCACTACTAACCATCCCCATTGCAATTCCAGCAACAGGTTTAAGAATTGGAACTCCTGCGTCCATTAGAGCAAGGGTTGATCCACAAACAGAAGCCATGGAAGTTGAACCATTGGAAGATAAGATTTCGGAAACAACCCTAATAGTATAAGGAAAATGTTCTTGTTTAGGTATTACTGCTTCTATTGCTTTTTCTGCCAATGCCCCATGTCCTATTTCACGACGTGATGGAACGCCTATTCTTCCCGTTTCCCCAAGAGAATAGGGAGGCATTGAGTAATGATGGATATATCTTTTTGATTCCTCACCCTCGGGAGATTCTATTAATTGCTCCATCCGAGGCGAACCCAAAGTAACAACAGTTAATGCCTGTGTATCTCCTCTTTGAAAAATAGCTGAACCATGGGTTCTTGGCAAAACCGAAACTTGAGAGACTATTGTCCTTATTTCATCTGTATTTCTGCCATCTGGCCTTTTGTCTTTGTTTAAAATATTTTCTCTAATGCTTTTATACAAAACAGATTCTACTGCCTTGGCAATCAGTTTCTTATCTGGCAATTCTTCCGAAGATGCAATTTTTTCATCCTCATAAATTTTATTCACCAACTCATCCGATCCGCCGCCTGACTCTTTGTTTACATGAGCCCCAATTAATCCAATAACTTCATCTTTATATGACTTTTCAATTTTTTGTATAACCTCTATAAGTTTTGAATCCTTAGCAACTTCTGTTTTCTTCTCTCCAACTTTTTTGGCAAAATCTTGGATAAAAGCAATAATTTTTGCATTTTCAAGGTTTGCTTTTTCAACTGCTTGCAAAACTATCTGTTCAGCAACTTGTCTTCCCGATGCTTCTATCATTAAAGTCTTGTCTTTTAGTCCAGAAACAACTAAATCTAGCTCTGACAGTTCAGATTCTGCGAGTGCTGGGTTTATTAAGAATTCTGCATTTCCGTGCCCTTCTTTTATATAACCTATCCTAACTGCCCCTACTGGCCCAAGCCATGGGATTTTAGATATACTAAGTGCAGCAGAAGTTGCAATGATAGAGAGTACATCCGGATGATTTTCTCCATCCACAGATAACACTGTTACTATTATTTGTACTTCGTTTTTGTATTCTTTTGGAAAGAGTGGCCTGATTGATCTATCTATTAAACGTGCAGTAAGTATTGCGTCATCGCTTGGTCGTCCTTCTCTTTTTACCCAGCGACTACCCTTTATTCGTCCTCCAGCGTAAAGTCTTTCTATATACTCAACAGTTAAAGGAAAATAATCTAAATCTGTTCGTATATTTCCCTGAACAACCGTTACCAAAACCATAGTATCGCCTATTTGAGCAAGAACAGAAGAAGTCGCTTGTTGTGCAAGACGTCCTATTTCAAGTGTTAATTTTTTTCCGTCTAAATCTAAAATTGCCGAGGTCTTTTCTTTCATATAATTCATGATGCTTTAAACCCTACCTTTTTTTCAATTGATGAGGAGCGTTTTTTATCTATTTTTTTCAGCAAATTAATAATCCTTCTTCTTTTTGCAATCATAGACAAAAGGCCCCGCCTACTGTGTATATCGTGATTATGTTTTTTTAAATGTTCTGTTAGACGATTAATTCTCGTTGTAAGAAGTGCTATCTGAACTTCTGGACTTCCAGTATCGCCTTTTACAGTTTGATATTCTTTTATTACATCTTGTTTTTGAGTTGTGCTAAGCGGCATAGTAATAAAATATTAAAAATCAAATATTAAATATGCGTCAGAAGAATTTATTGCATCTTCGCTTCTTTTTGATCTTTTATATTTGATCTTTGATTTTGTTATTATAGCAGTTTATTAAAACTATAGCAATGAATGAGATCGCCACGGCTAACTTCGTAGCCTCGCGATGACAAGTTACTGGTAACAACTGAATACTAACTCAATTATTTAATTATATAATAAGCTCAAAATGAGTTAATTATATCGCGGTGGATCCCTTGTAGATTTTTGGCGCGAGCCAATCAGATGGAGGACTATCCTCATCCTCATCTGCGTTTTCTTTCTTAAGTTGTTTTTGATTTTTAGGCGAGAAAAAAGAATAAGCATTATCAGTCTCTGTTGCAGTTTTACGAGCTCTAATTCTTACTCTAACAGCTCCTTTTTTCATAAGGCTTGCTGCCATCTCAAATGCCAAGGGGGAGGTATTTGGATTTTGAAAATTATCCGTAGCGCTTCCTACTCCTGATAAAAGATTTTGCGCTATATCAACATCCATCTTAATGCCTAAAGAGAATATGAGGGAAGCCGCTTGTTCGGAAACGGATGATAAATTTGTAGAAACCAGAACAATATCTCCATATCCTTGATTTTCGGTCTTATTGTCTATATTAATAATCTTTGTATCTTTTAGTGCTTGCACATCGAATAATTTTCCTAAATCAGAAAGTCTTGGAACTCCGATTGTAAAAACCACTCCTTGTGCAATTCCTCCTCTTTTATATCCTATTTCTTTTTCATCAAAAGATAATCCTCTATCTCCTGCTTTAACTAGAATATTTAAAAATCCATCCTCTAAAGTATAAGAAATTTTTTCTATCTCACCTTCTTTATAGGGAAACGAAACCGTAAGGTCTCCTGACGCGCCACCGCCAAAATTAGTTTTTACTTGATCAATGCCAACTAAAGAAGACAATTCCACTATTGGTTCTGTTAGGGAAGCAATTGAAACTGATTTTCCAAAGTTTTGTAAACTTAAATATAAGGCAAGAGCTCCCCCCATCTCATCAACTCCAGAGTTTTTGCCAACTGCAATTCCAATTGTATTGTTTTTGTCTAAAAGGTCTTTTATTTTTTGTAAGGTGAAGCTATCCATATTTAACTCCAATGTGCGTCTTTATCCATAAGATATTAGCATATCTCCTATTGCAAAGTCAAGGAAAGGAGAAAGAATTATGCCTGCGTCACGACCTTTTTCGACTTTGGAGATAGGATCCTTGCCGATTCTAACCGATGAAACAATGCTTTTTCCAATAATCTCGTCTTTTCGAGTTAATCTTGCCTTATCTCCCCTTGCAACCCTTCCTTCTAATACTGTTATTCCAAGCACTTTGGTTTTTTCATAAGGGAAAGATGCCAAAACTTTTGCTTTGCCAAAAATTTCCTCTTCTATCTTTATTTGTTTCCCCTTTAATACATCATTTATCTCATCTATAAGCTCGTAGATTAGGTTGTAGTTTTTCAATAAAACTTTTTCAAGACTAACAAGTTTTAAAACCGAGGAGCCAACTTTTATATTAAATCCAATTATAATAGCACCAACTGATTTAGCCAATAAAACGTCAGCAGGAGTTATCTCCCCAGTTTTTTGAGATACAATTAGAACTTTTTTTGGAAGAGCATTAGCAATTGCATCCAGTGATCCAAGAGTGTCTACGCAAAGAATTATAGATAGGCCTTCTTTAGAAGGCTGAATTTTAGGTAGTGCAACAGGAGCAAATGCTTTTTTTATACTTGATTTTTTAGTTGCAATGCTTCCAACATCTGGAACTTTTTCAAACCCCAAAATCTCAACAGCATCTCCAATCGTTGCTTTTTGTAAACGTTCACCCTTATCGTTTATAATAGTTCTGACCCGTGCGACATCTCCATCGGATTCTATCTCATCTCTAACTGAAACAGAACCATTTTTAATAATGATCGTTGCCTTAGGACCTACTTTTGGATCAAGTTTTGATTCAATAACAATGCCTTTAAAGTCTGCTTGTTCTAAGACTGACTGGTTTTCTTGCCTTAGCTCAAAAACAAGCAAAATAAGATCTAGCAATTCTTTTATATTTGTATTTGTTTTTGCCGAGACCTCAATTACAGAAACATCTCCGCCATAACCCTCAAGCATTACCTCCTCTTTTAACAATTGCTGCTTAACCTTTTCTATGTTTTTATCGGGAAGGTCTGTCTTTGTCAAAACAACAATAAAGGGAATTTTTGCCGCTTGTAAAAGATTAATACTTTCTTTTGTTTGATGCATAACCCCGTCAGTTGATGAAACTACCAAAAGCCCAATATCGGCTGCATTAGCACCTTGTGCGCGCATTTTGGCAAATACTTCATGTCCTGGAGTATCTATAAAAGTGATGCGTCTTTCTTTCTTATCCGAGACAAAAGTTATACTTGATGCTCCTATTTTTTGGGTTATGCCGCCATGTTCTCTTTTGGCAACATCGGTTTTACGAATTGCATCCAAAAGGGTAGTTTTCCCGTGATCTACATGTCCTAAAACAGCTACGACTGGAGGACAAAAATGTGAGGCGCTTTGTAATGGAAACATAGCAATTTGCTTTTTGATATTTGATATAAATTCAATCTTTTTTCTTCTTGGCATTTCTCTTACTGTTTTTCCTTACTTTATCTAATGCCTTTTTTCCTTTTAATGCCGGCTGATCAGACACTTTGATTTCATCTGCTGATTTCTTCTCTTTCGCCTCTATTTTTTCTGTCTCTACTGTTTCTTCTTTATTTTCCTCAGCTTCTATTTCAATTCTATAGCCCGTTAACTTTGAAGCAAGGCGCACGTTTTGTCCCTCTTTTCCAATTGCAAGCGATAGTTCTTGTTCTGGTACATATACATGTGCTACTTTTTTATCTTTGTCTACCTCAACTCTAACATTCTTGGCAGGAGAAAGGGCTTGTGCGATATAATCTTTTGGGTTTTCATTCCATTGGATAATATCAATTCTTTCAAGTCCACCAAATTCCCCAATTACCGCCTGCACCCGAACCCCTTTTTGCCCAACACAGCTTCCAACAGGATCAATGCCTTGCTGATTTGAGTAAACAGCAATCTTAGTTCGGGCTCCTGCCTCTCTGGCAATGTCTTTTATGGTAACGCTTCCCTTTGCAACCTCTGGAACTTCTCTTTTAAATAGTCCAATTAATAACTCTTTACTTGCTCTTGAAACTACTATTTCCTGCCCCTTTGGTCCTTCTCTAATTTCAGAAATATAAACAGCAAGCCTTTGGTTTAAGCGATATTTTTCATTTTGAATTGTTTCTGCGACAGGCATAACTGCCTCTGTTTTACCAATGTCTACAATTATATTAGGGCCTGCGAACCGTAAAACCATACCATTTGTTACAGTTCCTATTCTTAATTTGTAATCTGCAATTATTGCTTCTTTTTCTTTCTCTCTTATTTTTTGTAAAATTACTTGCCTTGCAGTTTGTGCTGCAATTCTTCCAAAACCGGCAGGAGTAACATCTTTGTCTTTATAAGTAATGCGAGCTTCCCCTGTATTTTTATCAAGAGTCGTAGTATAATCTTTTATATCTATTCTAGGATGATCTTTTTTATAAGCAGCGAGAATTGCATTCTTAACTGTGTCTAAAACTACAGAAATATCCACGCCCCGTTCGTGGGCAACCTGATTTAGCGCTAGCAAAAACTCGCTTCTTTGTACCGCTGGCATATGTTTTTACGACCTCCAATCTCAAAATATCTAACACTAGTATAGCAAATTGACTTCCAAGCTGCAATGAGACTTTCCTTAATCCGCAAGCCGTGGGACTGGAGCGTGAAGGACAGAATGAGAAGTAATAGCTACTGGAATCTCTGGTTTCTTAAGCAGCTTTGCAAGAGCAATATCTAAAACATCATCCATGTGCGAAACAAAGACAAACTTTAAGTCTTCCAAGACTTCTTTTGGTATATCTTCCAGATCTTTTTTATTATCCTTTGGAACAATAATTGTTTTAAGTTTAGACCTATGAGCTGCTATAACTTTCTCTTTTAGCCCGCCAATCTCCAAAACTCTCCCTCGCAAAGTTATTTCCCCAGTCATCCCCACAATTCTTTTTACTGGAATTTTTGTAAGAGCAGACACAATTGCTGTTATAATTGCAATTCCGGCAGACGGACCGTCTTTTGGAACAGCACCCTCTGGAACATGAATATGCACATCAATCTTCTGATAGAATTTTTCCGAAAGTCCCAGTTGGTAAGCTTTAGCTCTAATATAAGACATTGCTGCTTGGCAAGATTCTTTCATTACATCGCCAAGCTGGCCAGTGAGAATAAGTTGTCCTTTTCCTGGCATAAGAGCGACTTCGATAGACAGAATCTCGCCTCCTGCTTCTGTCCAAGCAAGACCAGTTGCCATTCCAACCTCGTCCTTGTTTTCAAGAATGGTTGAGTTAATTTTAATGGGACCCAAAAACTTAGGAACATTTTTTGAAGAAATTATTATTTTTTTATTATTCCCCTCTGCTATCATCTTGGCAACTTTTCTAAGCAAACCTGCTATTTGACGCTCAAGACTTCTTACCCCTGCCTCTTTTGTATAGTGTTCAATTGCAAAATGCAAGGCATCATCGGTAATTTCAACCAAGTCTTGATTCAGTCCATGATTTTCCATTTGTTTTTTAACCAAGAACTCTTTTGATATTTTAAACTTTTCGTCTTCTGTATATCCAGCGAAATGGATAACCTCTAGCCTATCGCGAAGTGCTGGTGGGATAGTATCTAGCACATTTGCTGTTGTTACAAACATTACATCGGAAAGATCAAACGGAGCCTCAAGATAGTGATCGGAGAATTGATTATTTTGTTCTGGATCTAATGCCTCCAAGAGAGCAGAAGACGGATCTCCTCTAAAATCTGTGCCAACTTTATCGATCTCATCCAACATAAAGACTGGATTTTTTGTGTCTGCGTTTTTTATTCCCTGAATTATTCGTCCCGGTAATGCGCCCACATAAGTACGTCTATGTCCTCTAATTTCGGCTTCGTCTCGAATTCCTCCAAGAGAAACCCTAACAAATTTTCTACCAAGCGATCTAGCAATTGATTTACCAAGTGATGTTTTTCCAACACCAGGGGGGCCAACAAAACACAAAATTGGCCCTTTCATTTTGCCTGCTAATTTATGGACTGCTAAATACTCAACAATTCTCTCCTTGACTTTTTTAAGTCCAAAATGGTCTTCATCGAGAATTTTTTGTGCTACTTTTATATCTACATTATTCTTACTTTCCCGACTCCATGGAAGACTTACCAACCAATCTAAATAATTTCTAATGTAACCAGCTTCTGGATTAAATTGAGTCATTTGAGAAAGTTTTTTCACTTCTTTTTTTGCTTTCTCCTCAACCTCTTCTGGCATCTTAGCCTTCTTTATCTTATCCATTAGCTCTCGAATTTCACCGTCTTCTTCGTTTTCTCCAAGCTCTCTCTCTATAGTTTTAAGCCTTTCCCTGAGTATAGCTTCCCTTGCGCCTTTTTCAAATCTTTCTTGAGTTTTTGAGGCAATTCGTCTTTCTAGTTCTAAAATCTTTAGCTCTTTTGCCAAAAGTTCGTTAATTTTCTCAAGCCTTTTTTGCACATCGTTCATTTCTAAAATAAGTTGACGCTCTTGAGGCTTTATGTCCAGAACCGAACCTATAAGATTTGATAACTGCGAAGGCGAAGTCTCAGACATGATATTCATAAACACCAAAAAGTCTACTGATTTTCCATAATTCATTGCGCGTCTAAACTCATTGGTTAGGTGGTTACAAAGCGCCTTAGTTTCTAGATTATTATCTAATATATCAGGCATTTCTATGACTTTTGCTAAAAGAAAAGAATCGTGTTCTTCAATCGATAAGATATTAACCCTAGCGAGTCCTTTTACCTGAGCATTTATCTCACTATCTGTTTTAATCATACGCTCAATTCGAGAAAGAGTACCAACAGCATAAAGATCTGTGGGAAGAGGATCGTTTAGTTTTGAATTCTTCTGAAGAACAAAACAGATAATTCTTTCGTTATTAAAGGAGGATTCAAGCGCTGCTAGGCTTTTTGGTCTACCAAAAGTCAAAACCGAATCAGTGTTTGGGAAAATAACTCCGTCTCGAATTGGTATTAGTGGAACAAGTTTCTCCATAACTTAATAAATAATCTCATCTTTCTATTAGCAACCTATCACATCATCTGCTAATTGTCAAGCCCTCACTCCACAAACCGAAACGTGGAGAGGATTAACAAAAACTCAAAAGTCAAAGCTCAAAAATCAAAACTACAACTCAAAATTCAAAATTATTCAATAAACCGAAACG
>Ga0213870_1001485_pt1 | contig 10540 bp, 13 predicted proteins | sample WICALVC2017_Meta_FD_160119 | JGI IMG/M metagenome (GOLD analysis project Ga0213870, IMG submission 160119) | Freshwater microbial communities from subterranean cave lake in Wind Cave National Park, South Dakota, United States - WICALVC2017 | ecosystem: Environmental > Aquatic > Deep subsurface >... | reverse complement strand
CCAAGGACTAAATGGAAAAACGCCTGCTGAAGCTGCCGAGATAAAGTTAAAGTTGGGAAGAAACAAACTGTTAGGACTTATAAAATATATGGCTAAAGAGCGTGTCTGACGATAAGGTAACTGTATCACTTCATTAGACATTCCGGTTAATTATATTACTAAAAAACAGATATGTATAGACAGAGATTACCCTACAAAATGTAACACAATCATGGGGAGTCTCTCTAAATCGATAGAAAAGCACAATCCATCAACTAGTGTTGGTTGCAATTGGCGACGGCCTCTATTTGTGGAATAGTTTTTTACGGCGAGCCGTTGAAAGAAACGCCGTAGGGTTTTAACCCGCAGATTGAATTTCAACAGCGCAAAGGCGATCCCTAAATATTTTTCTAATTCAATCAAGTTTGCATCTGCCGATAACTAAGGGGTATCTTGGCGAAGTCAAGTATAAACTAGAAAAATGCAGGCATTTCATTAGCACCTTTATACGCTGTATACAATTTCCTGCATTCTATTCTTCCTAGTATAATGGCTTGATTCCTAATTACCTTTTCATGATTAGTATCTTTTGGAACGCCTTTAGAAAAATCCTTTTCTTTTTTCTTTTCTGACTTGAAAATAGAGATTAAAGCTGTAAAAGGATTAATATCTTCTGATTTCTTCTCTTCTTTCTCGGGCTTTTTGTCCTCAAGGTATTCATCTAAATCTACTTGGATTTTTTCCAGACTTTCTTCAGTAGTACCAGCAACCAGCCCCATTAAATCACCTAAATCATCCTTTTCCATTTCCTTTCTTAAAACATCTAATTCGTCGTCATTGAGGGAATAGCTGGTAAACTCCATCTCAGCTCTTCCTCTAAACCCATATCCTCCTTGGGCCACTCTTTCAGGCATAGACCTGTATCTAAATTCAACAATAACAATAGGATAATACTTCCTTACATTCAATTTCTTAAAGAACTCTGGCAGATAACCTAAAAGAACATCTTCATCTACTTTATATTTTCCCTTGCCTAATAAAGTAAGTTCAAGTAAAGTTGTATTGAATGCATTCACAAGAGCAGCATTTGATGAATTAGCTCTTTGTTCTAATCCTTTAGCTGCTTTCAAATAAGGCTTAATCCATCGCGCATATAATTTTACCGAATTCACTTGATTTCTTAAATAAATTTTCTCTACTTCAAATCTCTTTCTTAATTCTTGTTCAGATTCCTTAATCCATTTGAGAAATTCAGCAACTCTTTGTTCAAGAATTCTCTTTACACGATCATTCAAATCAAGCTTCTTTAAAGAGTCTAAAGAGTCAGCTACCATGAATGCGTCAATAATAGTAACATAATCAAATTGTTGTGACAATCCTTTCAAACTAGTATTCCCTCTTTTTACAAGGTCCACTTGATCAAGCCAGATCTGTTTCAATGACAGCAAAGCAGCATTTTTCTTTTGCTTATCATTTGATTTCAAATCGTCATAAAGAGATAATCTTATCTTAAACTCCTTCAAATCATAAATGATGTTTAAAATAGATTTAACAATAACCCCGGCAGTCCCCATCATCTTCATAGCCTCCTCCTGCATTCTTGTCAGTCTTGCTCCCATCTCACTAAACTGCGCACTTCCAGCAGAGGTTACAAAATTATCGCTTAGCTTTTCAGAATATTCATATTCCTCTTCTATATAATCTAAAATCCAAAAATAAATAGGCTCCAATGCCTGTGAAAAATTATCATACACCAGAACGTGCTTCTCTATTGGATTCTTTATTCCAAATAATTTAAATGGATTTCTTACAAAACCCATATGAACAAGATCCATTGGTTCTGAACTTACAGGTTTAGCTTTTTCAGCAGCTTTTAAGTATCCTTCTTCCTTAACAATTTCTTTTACCTCGCTTCTCACAGAAGGATCACAATACACATCAGGATTTATCGCTGCTATTAAGTTATGGATATTTACTGCCATGCTCAAGCCTCTTTCTTAGGATATTATAAGGAATGACTTTATTTAAACATTGTGAGTTAATGAACTGTAAGTTAAAGTCACTTAAATTGATGTAAATTTCTTTCAGATGTGCTATCCGAAAATGATAAATCAGGATACAGTTCAATTAACGCCATGTGCTAATTTTATCAAACTTAGCAACTGATATCTCTCACCAATATCTAGGTTTATCCTTGCCACTTGTGCGGGTGTTCTCAACTCCTTTTCTTTTGGAATTATCATAAAAATTAGTTTAAACTATAGTTTAAATATCTTCTTGTTTGTTTTTAAAAACCTTAGAATTTCATTTATCATCATAACTATTTGTTATAGAGATAGGATTTTGGCATTAGCGACTCACTTTAATGCAACAAAGCATCTCGATAGATAAATTTATTAATTATAAAAAATTCAGAATAGCATGGGTAAAGTATTCAGGCTTTTTGGCATATTCTTTTTATTGCTAGGTATTACAATTTTCTTTAATTCATTTCAGGGCATTACAGGTTTTGCAGTTTACGAAGACGTGGACATAAGCAGAGGATTTATCGTTGGAGTTTGGTTTATTATTACAGGTATTTTCCTGGTAGTTTATAGAAGAATGCCAGCAAGTCAGAAGAGAATATTTAAATAAATCTCTCACTAAACAATTAAATGCCATTATTCAAAAAAAGAAGCCCTAACACGATAGATCTAACAAAACTTCAAAAACGGGGAATTTTGCAAAGATCAGAGAAAATTGCAAGATCTCAATCTTCAACATCAGAAGAGGCAATAGATTTAACACCTCAAACAAAAAAGGAATCCCTAAATTCAACCTTACAATCAGAAAACTCATTAAATCCATTCGAGCTATTACAAAATTTAGCAAATACTCCTCAAACACCAAAAGAATCTTTTTTCCAGCAACAACCACCATTAGATTTAAGCCACATAAAAATTAAAATAGAAGATCTTGAATATAAAATAGACAAATTTTTAGAAAGACTTCAAAAGATTGAAGAAAAGTTAGAAAGAATCTAAAACCGCGCCCAAAACGGATACTCTTTAATTAACGGCATGTGATAGTTTTATGAGAGCTAACAGTTGATATCTCATCCCAATTTCTAGTTTTATCCTAGCCCTTTCGGCGGGAGTTCTCCATCTTTTTTCTTTTGGCACCCACTTTTTTGTCTTCTCACATCTTTTCATTAATCTCTGTTTATCAATGTAGTTGTAGTAAATGTCTCCAATGTCAAACAAGGCAGATACTCCATCGATTGATTTATGTCCTCTCGCATTTTTCTCTAACTTTCTACTGTATTGATGATCTCTCTTAACACAATTGTTATTATGTTTCATCTTAGCTTTCTTTGCTTTTATTGGCACGCCATGGGTGATTTCTGCAACGTTTCTGAAAAATTTTTTGAAGCCTTTCATATAGTGTTGCAGTTTGTCTGTTGTAAATTTTATCTTATTGCCTTTTTCCTTTGCTGCAAGAAACTGGTTATAAAAACGGTTTTTGATATTTTCATAAAGCACCTTAGCTCCACTCTCATATGTATGACTTGTCGTCGATAAAGTGAAGATTCTGAATTTTGTTTTCCAATCTTTAGATACCCAGCGCTTACATTTGTTTTTTTTTCACATTAAAAACAAACTCGTCGTTATGTATTCGTCTACCAAGTCTTGGTTTTTGTTGGATATTAAGCTTCCTTAGTGAAGTTCCATACTTAACAACCCAGTTATAAACAGTTGCTGCACAAAAATCTGTTTTATCGTATTCTCTGAAATGTTTACTAACCTCTATATATGGCTTGCCTCTTTTTCTGCAACTAATTGCTTCTGCAATGATTTCTGGTTTATGTTTCGAAATTCTAGACGTTTACTTTACAGCTCACTTTTATTTAAATAATAGATATAAAAAAATCACAAAATCCTTCGGGTTTTTAACTCAACACTAAATGAGTTTATTAGTGGTTTTGTGATTACCGGGAAAAATCTACATAACTAGAACCCAAATCCAAATATTGGAGATTTTTCACAAGGATTTATAATTTAAGAACTCCCAACACAAGATTTTAAAAGAAGCAAACAAGTAGGTATTATTATGTGCTAACTACTATAGGAAGTTACACTATAAGGGACTGTATTTCAGTGGCTTAGAATGTCTGCCTCCAGAGCAGAAGACGGGGGTTCGATTCCCTCCAGTCCCATTTTTATAACTTCTTTAACTCATCAATTTCTTCAAAGGAAATAGCTGCGCCTTTGTATTTTGTTGCATAAAGAGCTGCCTCCAAAACTTTTTTTCCTTTGATTTTAAGGAGGCCTTTTTTGTAGGCTACATAAACAAGCTCTGATGAGCGTATAAATCTAAACTTTGAGAATTCTTCTAAATGGGTAAACTGGCTTTTGACTTTAGTGTGCAATTTATCTGAGATTATTCTTTCCAGATTCTCAGGTTTTTCTGCAAGAATGCGAGTTGTTCTTTCATCAATAGCGATAATATTTTGAATGTCTATTTTTGACAATTCACTACTTAATGCTAAACATGAAGTCTCTCCTTCGCTCATAATCCCTACCCAAGATCCTCTTGAGAAAATAAAATGATTCGCTATATCTATTAGTCTTTTGGTCTCTTTCTTTATCATTTCATTATCTATACCTATTGATTGTGGAAGCTCAAAGATATTTGAGTCAATTAGATTTTGAATTCTTAGTGCGCCTAATTCGAATCTAGGAACAGTTATTGGGCGATCAACTACCTCGTATTTTACTGCTTCTGTAATTAGAAATTTTCCTTTGAACGATTTTTTGAGTTCTACTAAAATGTCTAAGAGTCCATTCATTGAAAAGTTTATTAACGGGCCTGCGTCAAAGATTATTGCTTTCATTCGAAAAACTCCAAAGCCATTTGGGCTCGCTTTTTTTCTGTTAAAGTTTTATTATAATTGATGTCTGCTATTTTTGTTTGACCTGTGTATTCTGCCAACTCCCATTCAGTAATTCCGAGCAGTTTTGCTGTTTGCCCCATTGATATACCATGTTTATAAAGATGTGAGGCTTTGTTTATACAAGCATTTCTAATTATCTCTTTAGTATAATGTTTTGAACTTTGAGATATTAATTCTAATGAAAACTTTATTTTTAAGAGATAATTTCTATAAGCGTCTCCATTATTTTTTTCTAGAGAGTCTATTGCTAGATCTATGAAAGCTGTTATTCTTTTTACTGATTGGCTCCAGTTTTGTATTTTTAAAGAGTTTCTTCTTTCGAGGATCTTGCCTAATGCATAAATAACTATAGTTAATGTAACACTTTCAATATCCTGGACACATACTGCTGAATGGATTTTTTGATTTGAAAGTTCAAGAAGTTTGAGGGAATTCTCTGTTTGTAAGGCCTGTTTTGCTTCCTTCAGAACGTTTATCGTATGTTCAACCTCTTCCTGTTCCATTCTTTTATTAAGAGTTGTTGATTATATAAAGATTTTTAGTCATCTATTCTTAAAGTTTCTATAAGATGAACAGGACCTCCTTGAGAATATTTTTTACTTGGTTCTATTAAATATTCTGTTACTAATTTTCCAAATTGTTCCGGTGTCTGGGCTTTTTCCCATGTTGATTCTAGGATTTTAGGGAATTTGCTTCTTGCTTCTTCTGTATTTATGAATCCTGGGCCTATTGAGAATATGTAGACTTCTTTTTTATCTTCTCTTAATTTCGCAAATTCATTATCTATGGCTCTTGTGCCGTGATCTATTGCTGCTTTTGAAGCACAGTAAGCGCCCTCTCCATAGAAAGCATATGTACCTGCTTGTGAAGAGATTGTTATGTATATACCTGATCCTTGCTTTTCAAAATAAGGACTAACCAATGTTATGAGCTGCAGTGCTTGAATCGCATTAGTATGAAGAATCAATCTTGTTAATTCTAATGGTGTATCAGCTATCTTTTGCTCTTGTTGTATAATACCTGCAGAGTTTACTACAATATCTATTCTACCATAGGTTTGAATTGTTGTATCAATTAGTTTTTTCAAACTTTCTTCTGATGTTACATCTGTTTGCATTATTAAAGGAGAAATATTATAGGTATTTTCTATTTCGTTAGCTATTTTTTCTAATAATAAGTTCCTTCTTGCTACCAACACTATTCCCTTAGGAGATTTTTCTGCAAGAGCCATAACTATACCTTTTCCAATTCCTGAGGATGCCCCTACAACAAGGGCTATTTTGCCTTCTAAATTATTAAATTTTCCCATATTCTTTTAATAATTAGTTAATTTATAAATTCATGTGAACTCGGATGTTATCATTTTTATAATAGAACTTAGAAATATTAATAAACAGACTTGCTTTTAGTATATCATGGAAGTTATACTTGACGCGAATTTTATTATCTCTTGTGTTATGAAGAGAATTGATTTTTTATCCCAACTAAAGGAAAAGGGGTTTAAGGTTGTTGTGCCACGAGAGGTTATTCAAGAGATGAAAGATTTGAGGATTGGAAGAAAAATGTCTCAGGAAGAAAGAATAGCCATAGATGTCGCTATTAAGATTCTTTTTTCTAAGAAAGTTAAGAAAATGACTATTGGACAGGGAAAGGTTGATGATTTATTAATAAAAAAAGGAAAGGAAGGGGCGTACATTGCAACTTTAGACAATGGTATTAAGAGACAAGTGCCTAATAGAGTTGTAATATTTAGCGCAAAAAAGGAAGTTGGAGTTGAGAGAGATTAGAATTTATCTTTTTCAAGTTCCTCTATTAATTTAATATAGAGTTCGTTAGAAATTCTAAAACCTAAGGTGATAAGGTGATTGATGAGATTTTTTGTCTCTTCTTTTGAACGTTTTCTCTTTCAAGTAATTTTATGATGTCAAATTTATTGAGTTTCGAGAGATAAATCAGGGGAGAGGCATTAGAGATGATCGTTCAAGTGCTTTAAGATCTTCTTTTAATTCTCTCTCGCTATATTGAAGATTTATTTTTCTTTCTTTTATTATTTCCATCATTTTCCAGAGAGAGACATCTGCGATTTACGCAGCTTTCCAGAGTGTAATCTTCCCTTCTTGATAAAGTTTTAAAGCCTTTTGCAATCTTTTCTCCTTTATTCCAATCACTAAAAGTTCTCTCATGAGCTTTGATTTGTCAGTATCTTCTAAAGATGCAAGTTTTTCTATTTCCTTATCTATTTCAATGGACAGTCTGAAACTTGTAAGTCTTTCTCTCATAATACATTTTATATAATTTGTATTATTTAAAGTTTTAGGTTTTTTGGCGTGTGAGTAGATCGATCTAGAGCGGGAAGGTTATTAGAGAACACAATCATCGATAAAGGTGCTCATGAAAGAGTACATAAAGTTTTTTCTATAAAGCTGTTATAACTTAGTAAGTCGAGTTGGGTTGGAAACAATTCAGCGAAATACATTTAAAGCTTAAAGATAAGAAGAAAGTATGAAGAGGCTAGAATTTGATTCTCAGGGCAAATTGAGTAGGATCGATGGTACTAAAGTAAATTCTGGAAGAAGAAATAGAAAAAATGGGAATGACTTTGAGTTGGATTTTTATGACTCTGGAGCAGAGTTAAAGAAAAATATCTATAAAAATATTGAAGAAGTAAAAGAGGTTAAAGATAGTGAATATTGGAGTTTATATAAGGGCGGAAACAGATTAGAACCACTTAGATTTTCGAATGGAAAGACACAAGAGGATGTTGTGAGAGAAGTTGTTAAGGCAATTAAGGCAGGAAATAAATTGATTTTTTTGCATGGAATGTGTGGAACAGGAAAATCAGCGATTGCCTTAAATATTGCTCGTATTCTTGGGAAAGCAGCAATTATTGTGCCTATTAAGAGTTTACAAAGACAATACGAAGAAGATTACATGGAAAGCATGAGAATATTTAAGAAGAATGGAAGTAGCTTAAAAATTGCTATGATCACAGGACGAGACAATCATGATTCTCTTTTTCTGCCAGCTGTTTCATGCGCTGATCCTTTTTTACCTGATAATATCCAAATTATTGAAAAGAATTTTGCAAAATTGAGAGAATATTATGAGATGAATCCTCTTGTAAGAAATAAAACAATTGACGATGTCAAAAACTTAAGGAGAATTTCTATTGCGCCTACAAATCCCTATTGGAGCCCGATTATTCCTGCAGAGTATGATATTCAATTGAAGGATGCTACAAAGAAGAGATACAAAGGATTGAGAGATAGAGAATTCATTTTTTATCATCGAAAAAGAGGATGTTCTTATTATGATCAATATCAATCTTATATTGATGCTGATGTAATTATTTTCAATTCTGCTAAATATAAAATTGAAGTGGCCTTAGATAGAAAGCCTGAGACAGAGATTGATATTATTGATGAGGCAGATGAATTTTTAGATAGTTTTTCGAATCAGATAGAATTGAATTTAACGAGATTAAATAATTCTTTGAAGCATATTATTTTCGAGAACGAAAGTGCAAGGGCCGCGGCTGATACAATTCAGGAGATTATTAGATTAGATGAAAAAAACAAATCAGCATTAGGGGTTAATGAGATACAAGTATTCCATTTGAAAGACACACCAGTTGAGAAGATTTTATCCCTAATTTTAAAAAATCCTGGAATTGAAGGAGAGGTAAGTTTTGATGAATTAAATTACGCGAATAAAGCAGTTGAGGCTGCTCGGCAGTTTTCTGAATTTTTTGACGATACCTATTTAACATATAGAAAATACGAGGACAATTTGTATGTGCATTTAGTTACAACGAATTTATCCAAGAAATTACAAGAAGTTATTGATAAAAATAAGGTTTTTGTTTTTATGTCTGGGACCTTGCATGTTGAAGAGGTTTTGAAGAATATTTTCGGTATTAAAGATTATAAAATTATTGAAGCTGAAACGAGAGGACAAGGAGAGGTCGAGATTTTGAGAACAGGAAAGGAATTTGATTGTCGTTATAAAAATTTGAAGACAGGGAATGCTAGTCGAGAGAAATATTTAACAGCTCTGTCCTCTTGTATCGAGAAAGCACATAAACCTGTATTAGTGCATGTAAACGCTTTTGAAGATTTACCTAGTCAAGACGAAATTGTTAAATATAGTTTGCGAGAACTAATGTCAAAAGAGGAATTATTGGAATTACAAATAAAGGATAAGACCGGAAGATTAGTTTCTATGTTCAAGCAAGGATTGTCTGACGCTTTGTATAGTACAAAATGCTCAAGAGGTGTTGATTTTCCAGGAGAAATATGTAGGTCAATTGTTTTCACGAAATACCCCAACCCAAATAAGCGGGGAACTTTCTGGAAGATATTAGAAAGAACACATCGCAAATATTTCTGGGATTTTTACATGGATAAAGCGAGAAGAGAGTTCTTACAGAGATTGTATAGGGCCTTGCGATCTAAAGATGATCATGTTTATGTTTTGTCACCTGATTCCCGCGTTTTAGATGCAGTAAGGAGATTACAGCTAGCTAGAAGTAACTAATTCTTTATTTTTAGACAAGTTTTAACCATTCTTTTTCAATTAAAATTCAACAGAAGATTTATATATGAAAACCTCTTAGTTAATTAAGTTATTTCATTTATAAAGGAGGTGAAGATGGCAGCAAAACCAAAGCGACCAGCAATGTCACAAGCTATGATAAGGCCTATAAGAAGAGTTAGTAGGCCATTGACAAATGTGTGGGGTTTTATTGTCTGGCTTGTAGGTGTACTTGTATCTCTGGCAGTAGGTCTCGGTATGGTTAATGGGACCTTGTCAATAGAGCCTTACATACCTGGGATGGTTACTATAGTTGCTGGCTGGGTTGTGGTAGTCTTGGCAATATTAGGTTTATTGCTTAAGATTGTAGATCTAACAAGTCGTTAAATCAATTTTATTTTTATTTTTTAATTTAATTTATAATTTAGAAAATCAAAATCAGGATTTATAATTCCTATACTGTTTTTAGGTATTGGTATATTTATATATCTCCTTTTTCTCCTTATACTTTCTCCAACTCTTTTTACTAGTTTTTCTATTTCTTTATCTCTAGTAGCTATATGTACCAAATTATCATATGATAAAACAAATGCTGTGGCTACAATTTTTTTGTCAGTATCTAACTCTTTTCGTAAATTAATAGGATTGATTTTTCGTCTATCTCTTGCCATAGGAATTTTATCAAAATCTTTTGAAGAAACTCTTGCAATTTCTAATAAATTCTCATAATTTTTGTTTTGCCAATTATCAAAATTATTTCTTGGATCTATTCTTGAACAATGTCTAATTAACTCATAAACTTTGTCAGCATATATGCAAATATTATCAAATACATCATCAAATTCTTCATGGATTCTGTTCTTTCCTCTTTGGCTTTTTATGTATTCAGTCTGGCTATTTAAAATCCTCACATACTCTTTTAATTCTTCTAATACTTCAGAAATTACATTAATCTTTTTTTGTGAGATTAGCATATTAGCGTATAGTATAAGACATTAATAGTCTACCAAGATTTATATATTAACTATTCTTTGTTTTATTGAAGGAGGTGAAAACAATGAATAAACATCTAAAAATTCTTAATAAAGCATATAA
>Ga0213870_1001484_pt1 | contig 10550 bp, 9 predicted proteins | sample WICALVC2017_Meta_FD_160119 | JGI IMG/M metagenome (GOLD analysis project Ga0213870, IMG submission 160119) | Freshwater microbial communities from subterranean cave lake in Wind Cave National Park, South Dakota, United States - WICALVC2017 | ecosystem: Environmental > Aquatic > Deep subsurface >... | reverse complement strand
GTATTAGAATACGTCTTTTCTAAAATATAAACAATAGGATCATGGATAACAGCAATGTAGGGAATTTTGAGCTTTCTATAGATTGCTTGGGTGGTAAGACAAGTTGTCGTGCCAAGGCTTATCAATATATCGTAATCGTTTGCTTTTAGTACTCTAGGCGCTAAAATCGGACTCATAAGATGAAGCGTTGATAAGAAGCTAAAGATTGGGAACTTAATAGTTTTTTGGAAGAGTTTTGGATAGGAATCAGATAAATATTCGTGAGGAACACCTTTGACAAGATAAGAAAAGTCTATTGGATAAATTTTCCTCATCAGTATTAACAATTTAGCTTTATGACCTAGCTTGTTTAATTCCTTAACTTGTTCGATCGCAGCAAGCTGGACTCCGCCTGCCAAAAGTTGATCGGTTACAATACCAATTTTTAATGCTTCGACTTTGCCATGCACCAGACGGTGCGTGGCTTTGCTCAGCATTAATCCTGAGCTTGCTTGCCCTGAACCTGTTGAATGGGCCGAATGGATTAACATCTTCATTTATGTTATATATAATACAATATTTTCTTGTTGTTGCAACAAGAAAATGTTTAAGACAAAAACTACTTTGAGAAATAGTTTCAATGCCCGTATCTTTTAATTCCTCAATACACGTTTACCACTACTAGTTTGTAAACAAAATAGGCGATTGATTACCACTTGACAGTCGCTCTTGTTTAATATAAAGTATCAAGTGATGGTTGATAGTAAGCCATTCAAACCATGAAGCAACCGCTAATTACAAAAGAGGCTTTATTATGAATGATATATTTGAAGAACTAACAAAGAAGAAAGAGGAATTGGACACATATAGACCATTACCGCCTGAACTTGTGCAAAATCTTGAGGAATGGTTGGATGTGGAGTTGACGTATACCTCAAACGCTATTGAGGGTAACACGCTTTCCCGCATGGAAACCGCTTTAATTATTGAAAAGGGGATTACTGTTGAGGGAAAAAGCCTAAGAGAACACTTGGAAGCAATCAATCATAAAAAGGCATTGGTATACATAAGGGAGCTTGCCAAAAAAGGACGTCAGTTTTTAGAAAAAAAAGACATATTGTATATTCATGGTCTTATTTTGAAGGGTATAAATGAACAATGGGCTGGGCGGTATAGACAAGTGCCTGTTCATATTTCTGGTTCTTCTGTAGCGCTTCCAGATTATATAAAAGTGCCAAGTCTTATGAAAGATTTTATGAGATGGCTTCAATCAATTCAAGGGGAGCATCCCGTTAAGATTGCTGCCGACGCTCATTATAAACTGGTTTCTATACACCCGTTTCTAGATGGCAACGGAAGAACCTCACGGCTTTTGATGGATTTAATACTTATTCAAGAAGGCTATCCGCCTGCAATTATAAGAAAAGAAGAACGTAGACGATATTTAAGCAGCATTGAGGAAGCACAACTGGGTGGGAGCTTACAGAAATTCTACGACTTAATGGCTGAGGCAGAAGACCGAACGCTTGATATTTACCTTTCCGCTGCCACTAATAAGACTGCACCAATAGGGTTGAAGCAAGAAAAACCATTACATATAGGACAGGTGGCAAAAGAAGCTGGCATTTCTACATCAGCGATACGATATTATTTGCAGCAGGGTTTAATAACCCCAGCAGGGCATACTGAAGGCGGTTTTGCCCTCTTTAATACAGAAGTTATTGATAAGATTAAGGAAATTAAACGACTACAGCAAGAAGAAAGATTGAGTATTAATGAAATTAGAAATAGACTGGAGAAAAGTTAATAGAAAACGGATTAGCGGTGAGCTGTACACCGCCTACTAAGAGTTGATCAGTTACAATTCCAATTTTAGTGCTTCGGCTTTGCCATGCACCAGACGGTGCGTGGCTTTGCTCAGCATTAATCCTGAGCTTGCTTGTCCTGAACCTGGGCTTCGACTGAGCTCAGCCGAATGTCTTGAATGGGCAGAATGGATTAATGTTTTTTTCATTTTTGATTAAATTAAATAATCTATCCTTTTGAAAAGGGCACGAAATTATTTCGGATACATAATAAATTTGTCATCACACCCTCTTGGGTATTATAGCTATTGCTTATGGTAATAAGATCTGTCCTATTTAATTTTTTTTCTGCTTCATTGACGTCATAAAGTTGAAATCCGAGCAATATTAATTTTTTAATATACTCTAATGGTTTAACGCCGGAGTCCTTGAGATATTGAGGCGTATATTCTGTGTATATGACAACGTTTTTATTCTTATTTAAAAGAGTATTCATTGATAAGATTGCTTCCAGTTCACCTCCCTGGATATCTATCTTAACAAAGTTTACATGCATATATTTCTTTTTGAAAAAATCGTCAATTCTTAAAGAATTTACTTCGATAGAACGTCTTTCTTCTCGAGGCTCCCATGTTCTGTGATCTGCTTGGCTTGTATTAGATAAAAAGAGCTTGATTTTACCGTTAGTATTAGAGACAGCTTTGGGTATTACGACTACGTTTGTTAGATTGTTGATCTTTATATTTTTTTTCAACAATTTGAGATTATCTGGTGCAGGTTCAAAGGCGTAAACTCTTCCCTGTCTGCCTACAAGTTGTGAGAAAATAATGGTGCAATAACCTATATGTGCGCCTATATCTAATACTACATTACCTGGCTTTATATAAGTTTTAAATACTTCTATCTCAAAATCTCTACCCTTAGGATTTGTACTAAGACGCAGAGAGTCCTTGTTATCCAAGTATATTTTTTTACCCATGATCTCAACATACTGCGGTTTTAAAAGAGAAATAAAATAGTTATGGATTATTCCCCCAATCTCGTATTTATAAAGTTGCGAAGGGATCATATTGTGGATAAGATTTCGATAAAATCGGAAAAGAAGTTTTTTTGTTTTTAACATACTACCTTTTTTGTGCTGCTATCCAAAAACTATTTCTTATAAAGCAAAAAGGGGTTGAGAATAGAAGGTAATAGATGAAATTTTTCCAATTGCTTGGATAATTCGTTTTAAACCAGAACCTCGGATTATAAAAGCCATAATCTTTCAATAATTTGGCAAGCGATAGGGGAGTAAAAAAATTGATATGGGTCGGATCGGAATAACCAAACCATTTTTTTATCTGTATGAATCTCCACGGCGATGCAAAATTTGGCGTCACAACAAAAATAAATCCATTTGGTTTTAAAACTCGTTTTACCTCATTTACAAATTCACCTGCTTCTTTTTTGGTTAAATGTTCGATTGTAGAAATCGAGGAGATAAGATCAAAAGAATGTTTTTTAAACGGTAGTTTTATTGCGGATGCTTTTATAATTGCATTTTTCTTATTAATATTTTGGGCGGCATTGACTGCTATGTCGGCATTATCACATCCGTATGCCTGAAAGCAGTTATCATTTAAAAATTTTACAAGTTTTCCGGTTCCACAACCTACATCAAGAACTTTCTCTAGACCATTTTCCTCCATAAGTATTATAATTGTTTTTGCAAGATGTAAGTCAAGCAGATCTCGTTCTTCAAAATATTTTTTGGTATAACCTTTCATACTGTATCGCCATTTGGTTACATAGCAAACCTTTTGAGCGCTATTTCCCAGTTCTTAGCACATATCTCCCATGTATATTCTTTTGACCGTTGCAATGCATTCCTACCTAATGCATTACGTAGAGAATCATTTTCAATGAGTTTTTGCAGATAGTTTGAGAATTCATTTATATTATTAGCAATAAAACCTGTTTTATTATGTGCTATTATCTCCTTGGATGCAGCAAAGTTAAGAGATACAGTAGGTTTTCCAAACTGTGCCGCCTCAATTATAGGTAATCCAAAATACAGGTATCTATCAGCAGTTACATATATATCTGAGTTTTGATATAGTCTTGCAAGTTCTTGATCTGGAGGGTCAATAATGATACGGATGTTCTTACCTCCTATTTTTTTTAGATAGGCTAAGTACTTCTGTTTGGGTTGTGAGCCAGAAATTGTGAATATGATTTTCCTATCAGTCTTAATCTTTTTAATAGCTTCAATAATCAAATGGAATCCTTTGTAGGGAGTAATTCTGGATACTGAAAGAAGCGATATGTAATCTTTTTTCCTCAACGTTTTTGTGTTGTGCTTTTGAAAGAATGCAGTACCAAGGTATATGACCATATTAGCATTTCTTTTATAAAGGTGTTTCCCCTCATGCGCTGCATACTTACTAATTGCAACTAGTCCTGCGGAGAGCCTATATATGATAAATCCTACGAGGTAGATATAGACATTTACCACTGCGTTGAGGGTCTTTACAATGAATGAGATTCCTTGGTTTGGGATTGTATTTTCCAACAGGGCATTAAATTGAGTACCCATGTACATCCAAATAATTGGGATTCCCGTCAATTTTCCTGCAAGAAAGAAAGGCAATGTTCCTGAAAATAATATCGCTTCAGGTGGATTTCTTCTTAGGGTTATAAAAAGTGATAGCGCTGCTACATATTTTTCCATGAAAGCAAAGTGTTGCTTATTAAACATACTCACAGTAACACCATAGTTTTTAAGATCTTGTAGCGCGTTTCTATCCTGTCCAAAATCATACGCATAGACCGAAATCTCATGCCCTCGTTTTGCTAAATGCTTGGCTATTTCAAGAGGAGCTCTAGCTCCGGAATGGTAATTGATAATTTCTGTTAATATGCCGATCTTCATTTTCGTTTTAATAAAATTACAGAGATATTATCAATTTTATACGTTTTTTCAACAGAATATGCATCAGAGACTGTTTTGATGGCATTTTCCCGATCGTTTGTTTCTGTCCATTTTTCAGTATCAACTAGCCAAAGTTGCGACATGTTTACGTTCACTTCTTGCTTTTGGCCGCCGATAAATCTCAAGGTTTCTATTGAAAGGGGATTTTGAGTAATAAGGATATGTTTTTGATTTCCTTGAGAATAATAATCAAGAGAATAATAAGTAAGAAGTGATGTATGCGCAACTGGAATATTTTGACTGGTTTTAATAATAGAATTGACTGGTTTTAATTTTGTACCAGCAAAAAAAGGATTTGTAATTTGGATTAAGCTGATTGTTCCAAGCAAAATTGCTATAAAGATGGTAATTGGGCCTGACTTTCGAAAATATGTGATGCCTAGTGCTATTATTGCGAAATAAATAGGGCTAAAGACTGAAAAAGCTTTTGGAGAGAAAACAGGAAAAAATAGTCCAAAGAGGCCTAAAGCCGCAAGCGGCATAAGGTAAAGAAGTGCGATTAAGCGATTTTGAGCAAGGCCTTTTAGAAATAGGAAAAAGGTTATAGCTGTAACTATCCCAAAAAGCAAAAGAACAGGTAGGGGAAGGGTAGGAAAGACGCGGACGGTGACCTCTCCAACACCTCCGAGGACTGGGGAGACCAGAATTGAAGGCAAAGAGAGTAGCGTTGGTGGACACGAGCAGGAGCTGTGCGCATTCTGCAGTGATAAAATAACCCATGGAGCAAATACGAAGAGTAATACAGTAAGTATTATCAGCCAATTTTTAGTAATATTTTTAGTACTCCTTCGGTATATAATCCAAGAGAAAGGTAGCAGAAGAAGTGTTGTATAAAAATGAGTATAGAAGCCAATTATCGAAAAAAAGGAAAAAATGGCAGCGTTTCTTTTAAGTTTAGGATTGTTTATAAATGCAAGGAAAGAGCCAATTATCAAAAGTACAAGTAAAGTCCCCATGCCATGAGGACGCCCCTCTGTTGCTAGGTAAAGCGACAGAGAGGAAAGAGAAAATAGGGAAGCAGCGATAAAGCCAAGTTTCCTGTTGATGTATTTTTTAACAATACTATAAAGAACAACAGTGGTTGCAAGATTTAAGAGGAGTGAGGGAAATCGAAGCACTACTTCATTGGAGCTTACTTTTAAAATAAAGTGGATAAGAAGATAATACAGCGGCGGATTATTGTCTGTAAGAGTAACAGCAAAAAGATCTCTTAGGGGAAGGCGAGCAATATGATAAGTAAACGCTTCATCAAACCAAAAATCTCGTTGTCCAAGTGCGATTGCATGAAGAATTATGCTAACAAAAAGTGCTACCAAGAACAGTTTTGTTTCATGACTACTTTTCTTGACATTCCACCAAAATCCCCACCACCGCATAGCAAAAGTATTTTCGCGCTTAACTAAGAAACGATAGAGCGGGATAAGAATAAGCTGAAAGAAAGTTACGGACATTTTTTGTACGAGATTGCCATATTTATATATATTGCGAAATAGTGATTTATAGTAATGGTGGTATTTAATTGAATGGGGAATATCTGGTGTAGCTTTGTTTTTGGCATGGAAAACGTAAATTTTAGGATCATAAACAACATCCAGACCAGCTCGTTTGACCCTCATACAAAAATCCAAATCATCTCCATAAAAAAAGAATGCCGTGTCTAAAAGACCAATTTTTTCGATTGTATTTTTAGGGATAGCAGTGAATATAAACGGTAAGAACGTTGATTTAGTTGTGATTGCATTTGGGTTAAGCATTTTTATAGTTCCAGTAAAAAAGTTAAGTTTCATCGGCGAGAATTCTTCTTTGTGGTATTTTTTATTGAGCACTTTTCCTCCTAAAATTCCTATTTTAGGATGATTTTGGAGCAATAGTATGGCCATACGTATGCTATCTTTTTGGAGAATAGCGTCGCTATCTGCAGTGATAATAATTTCGCCTTTGGCTTTCCGAAACGCATAATTTCGAGCACTTACCCCAATGTTTTTATCAAGAGTGATAAGTTTTGTTTTGACGAATTTTTTTTTAATTATCTTAGCTGATCGATCAGTAGAGCCATTATCAACGACAATTACCTCGTATTTTGATTTTGGGTAATCTGATTTAGAGATGGACATAAGAAGGGCTAGAGTATCGTTGACGCTATTCCAATTAATACTGACTATGGAAATAAAAGGAAGACTCATAAATTTTTCTTAATACTAATCACAAACCAACAACTGGCAACACGGGAGAATTCTGGCAGCCATCGAATGGGCCGTCCGTAATTGACAGGAAGATTCCATAGACCTTTAAATACGATATGCGCTCCTGCTGTTTTTAGCATCTTTTCTAGCTCGTTTTCAGCAATAGGTTTTTCTATCGGCTGGTGTTTTACTCCAAAAAGAGCTGCAATGCGATAAATCGAAGATAAGATAGGTAATTTTCTATGGACTGTGAGAATTTGAATTTTTGAGATTCTTGCCATTTCGTTGATTGCAAGTTGAGGGTTGGCAAAATGTTCAAGGTTTCCTGCAGATATCGCAATATCAAAAGCATTGTCGACAAACGGAAGAGCGTGTGCATCTGCCAAAACTAGATGTTTTGCTCCATTTTTCTTTGCTTTTTTCAAAGCATTGAGTGAGAATTCAACTCCTACTGTTTCAGGCGCAAGTTTTTCTATAAGGCCTTCGCCGCAAGCAATATCGACTGTTTTATTTCCTCGAGCCATACTGGCAAGTATTTCATAAGAGCCATCGTTTGGACCGCCAAAATAGCTTTTGTGCATTTGGTCATATATCTTACGTGATGTTTTAGAGTGTTCTTGGGTAGAATAGAAAAAATGCCAGATTCCACCCTTTTTTTTAAATTCAAACTTACATTTTGAGCATCTACTGTAAGACTTATTCGGTGCAGATGGTGTTTTGCAGCGTGGGCAGGCAAAGATTTTTTCAAGATAATTCATAGGTTGCTTTTCTTGCATTTTGCATTTAGAGTTTGTTTTATATTTCTAAGATTCCATAGAAATGCTTGAAGTAATGGAATGGTACTTTTTTCTCTGAGTATTATAGTTCTATAAGGAAGATAAACTGCAAATTGCAAAATAAATGCCAAAGAAATTTGCAAAATACCCGCATGTTTTAAAATTAGCCTAAACTTGCTTTTGTAGCTTTCATAATACTTAAAATATGAGAATTCAGGTAAGTTGATAGTTGATCCATCGCTATGCCAAAGAATGGCTTTTGGATAGTATAGTATCTTGTATCCTTCATATTTTGCCCTTAAACAAAAATCTAAATCTTCGCCTGTAAAAAAGAAATCTTCATCAAATCCTCCTAATTTTTCCCAAAGCGGTCTTCCGCAACACATGCCGCACCCTGGGATCCAATCCGCTTCCTGTATCTTATCTGCATCTTTTGCCATTGTGAATAGTCCAGTGTAGAAATTATATTTGTAAGCAGAATAAAGAATTTTATCAGGCGGGTTCATACGATATGTTTTTCCGCCGATAATGCCAACTTGAGGATGGGTAAGGAGATATTCTATAAGGTTTTTTAAGCAATTTTTTTCTAATACTACATCATTATTGGTAATAAAGAAATATTCCTCTTTAGATTTTTTAGCTCCTTTATTAACTGCTTTGGCAAATCCATAATTTTTACCAAGCTTAATAATATTTACCCAAGGAAACTTCCTTTTTACAAATAGCACTGAATCGTCAGTTGAGCCATTGTCAACTAAAGTAACTGTAATTTTCTGTTTGGGATATACGCTTTTTTGGATAGATTGCAAAAGCGCTGTAAGGTTTTTTTTGTTCCCATTATAATTTGGGAATATAATCGATACAGAGGGTAGTGATTTCATTTTAGTTTATTATTGTATAATTCCTTCTTTTGATAGTTAGAAAGTAAGGTAAATATTCCATTTGTTTTTTTATATTCTGTCAAACAAGTCGAACACGAGAGTGTTTGATTGTTATTAAGTTTAAGTTGAGGCTTATTTGCGCAGTTGGGACAAGCTAAAAGTTCGTAAAGATTTTTTGGCAAAGTGTATTTTTTGCTATTTTCTTGTTGACATAATGCCTCAATGCCTCCGCCTAAGATCTGAAGTAGAATGCGTTTCCAAAAAGGAGGCTTAATCCAGCCAGTTTTATTAGTTTTTTCAAGGGTTATTGTTGGCCCAAACGGAAAGACTTTAATTGTCAAGCGTGCTTTTGGAAAGATGCTAAGAGCTTTTTCCCAAACGCTGAGAGAAAATGCTTCTTCCAAGATATCGTGCTCGGTTTCGCTTTTACCAATACGGGAGATAAAGTGCAAGACGACAAAGACTTTAAGAATTTTTTCAAACCATTTTAAATTACGGTCTCTTCTCCACAGATTTAAGTTAAACACTTGTGCGATTGGTTCCTCATTAAAATAAAAATATCCCCCTTGCGTTAACACTCTTTTTATCTCTTTAAGTACAGGTAGGGGGTCGGGAAGATGATGGAGCGTTTGAAAGGTAAAAACAAAAGGAATGCTGCCTGAAAGAAAAGGAAGATTATATAGGTCGCAACAAATTCGAATGGGCATTTTTTTGTAGTCAAGAAGCTTAAGATATTTATCTCCAAGCTTTAAAGTTTCTAAGGAAATATCAGAGGTAAATCCGTGTGCATTAAACTTATTTTCAAGAAACATTGCAGCTTGGCCAAGACCCGCTCCGATCTCAAGATAAGGGCCAAGTGGAATTTTTTTACTTTCGAGGTCTTTAAAGTAGGTAGTGTAAGCCTTAAGTCTGTCTCTGATAATTTGTAAATATTCTTCGCCTGTTGGTTGCCCTTCATAAACCCTTGTTTTGCCCTCAAACTGAACCGCAAGTTTCTTCCGAAACTCAACCTCGCCTTTCTTATTTGCTATTGTTTGGATTTTTGACATCGACTGTCATTTTAACACAAAAAATATACCTTGTGATAGAATGATTTTATTAAAAGGATATATGAAAGTGCTTCTGGTTAGCCCAAAAGATCCAAAAAAACCTTCGAACTTAAAATTCTTAATGGGAGGAGAGAGTATTTACACTCAGTCCTTGCTTTCTCATCCGCCCAAAGGCGTTTCTTATACTTATTTTTCCGATGCGCTAAAAAATCACGAGATTGAATATACCTATTGGCAGCCGTTGTTATCGTTGCTTATAAAATTCCGCATTCTTCCACCTGATGTCGGGTATCAGTGTTTGAAGCTCAACAAGAAATTCGACCTTATCCATTCTCATGGATACTGTCTCAAGCTTGACGGAGACATAAAGCCTCCGGTGGTTCTTTCTGACAGTTCGAGTAATTATTTATTTTTAAAAGACTATGTTGGATGGAGTATTGGGAAAATCAAAGCGCGATATGCCTTTAGAAAAATTCTGGCGCAAAAACTTCATATCTTTGATCAGAATCTTAATCTTGATAGTGCGCCTCTTATTGTCTGGTCAGAGTTTGCTAAAAAGACCCATCTGGATTTAGGTATTGATCGCAAAAAAGTTATTGTTATTCCCCCAGGGATTGCAAAGTTTGAAGCGAGAAAAACAAGAAATAATTCATGTACTATTCTTTTTGTCGGCACTTGGTTTAAAAGAAAGGGTGGGGAGATACTTATTACAGCTTATAAGGAGTTAAAAAAGAAATATCCCAATGTTGATCTAATTTTAATAGGTGAGATACAGAAAGATATATTTTTGTCTGGGAAGATATTTCACAAGAATTATGTCCCTCGAGAAAAATTAATAAGAGATATATTCCCAAAAGCTGATATTTTGGTGGATGTACCTCCAGTCGCTGAAGGATACGGGTT
>Ga0213870_1001483_pt1 | contig 10556 bp, 10 predicted proteins | sample WICALVC2017_Meta_FD_160119 | JGI IMG/M metagenome (GOLD analysis project Ga0213870, IMG submission 160119) | Freshwater microbial communities from subterranean cave lake in Wind Cave National Park, South Dakota, United States - WICALVC2017 | ecosystem: Environmental > Aquatic > Deep subsurface >... | reverse complement strand
AACATAAGCAGCGCTCCGTCTGTTTTATCTCCAATTACATCCCAGGTTTTATTTCCTTTCTCAACAAGGCTGGCGGTATTTCCTAAGGTCGCTGCAAGAAGCATTTGTTTAAGCCCATTTTTCCTAAAAAGAGAGTGTTTTTTAACAACCATCTCGTTTGTTGTTAGTGTCCCTGTTTTATCGGATAAAATAATCTGAACAGCTCCCAAAGTCTCAATGGCAGTCATTTTACGAACGAGAGCCTGCTTTTTAACCATTCGTCCGGTTCCTATGCTTTGAGCAATTGTTAAGACCGCAGGCAAGCTCTCGGGGATTGCGGCAACAGCGATTGAAATAGAGATAAGAATTAAAGCAAAAAGCGGCATTTCCTGTGAAGCTCCTATTGGAATTAGGGACACTGCTATTAAAACCGCAAAAAGGGAGATTATTTTTCCTAGAGTATTAAGGTTTTTCTGAAGAGGAGTTTTTTCCGTTTCAACATCTTCCAAAGCTTTTGCAATTTCCCCAAATCTTGTAGAAAGTCCGGTTTTTTCGACAAGAAAGTTTCCCCGGCCCTGAGTAATAATGGTTCCTGAAAAAACCGTATCATTCAGCTTTTTAGCAACGGGCAAAGACTCACCGGTTAGTATTGACTCGTCAACTTCAACTCCATGATTTAGGATTAATTCTCCATCCGCAGGAATGTAATCTCCGGCTGAAAGGATTACCAAATCTCCCGGCACAATTTCACTCGTTTCAATCTGAACCTCTTTCCCATCCCTTAAAACGCGGGAAAGAGGTTTAACATAGGCTTTAAGTTTCTCAAGTGCCTTTTCTGCTCTATATTCCTGAATAAACCCAAAAACAGCGCTTAAGAAGATAATTGAGAGGATAAAAACTGCGTCAATTATCTCTTTTATTAAAAATGAAAAGGCAGCCGCGGCAGCTAAAATTCCATTAATAGCGTTTGGGAATTGGGATAAAAAAAGCTTTAAAGCCTTGAAGTGCCTTTTATAGACAATCTCGTTTTCCCCATGTTTTAAAAGTAATTCTTTTGCTTCTTGCGAAGTTAAACCACGCTGCTCCATGTATCAATTTTTGGCCTGTATTGCAAGGTTTCTGCTATATGATTTGGCTCAATATCTTTTTTATCCTCCAAATCTGCAATTGTTCTCGCTATTTTAATTACGCGGTGATATGATCTTGCCGAGAGATTCATTTTGGAAACTGCCAAGCGAAGAAGGTTTAGACATTCATCAGAAAGTCCGCAAAACTTTTTTATATCTCTATTTGTCATTTCCGCATTCGAAGTGATTTTTGCTTTTTTGAAGCGTTTGAGTTGTAAATCTCTTGCTTTTTGGACCCTTTTTCGAACATCGTTTGATGGTTCACTATCCAATTTCAGATTGGAGGTTAATTTCTCAATCTTGACAGCAGGAACGTCAAGATGAATGTCTATCCGATCAAGCATAGGACCTGAAACCCTTTTTTGGTAACGGATTATAATTCCCGGTGCGCATCTGCACTCATGAGATTTATCCCCAAGATATCCACACGGACATGGGTTTTGAGCCGCAATAAGAAGAAACTTAGAAGGATAGGTTATTCTTCCATGAGCTCTTGAAATTGTTACAAATCCATCTTCCATTGGTTGCCTTAAAGCTTCTAAAACATGGCGCGGAAATTCAGGGAATTCGTCCAAAAACAAAACGCCCCTATGAGCAAGGGAGATTTCTCCTGGTTTTGGAACCTGGGATCCTCCGATTAAACCAATATGAGAGGTTGTATGATGGGGCGCTCTAAAAGGCCTTCGTGTCATTATGGGGTCATTTCCTAAAAGACCGGAGATACTATATATTTTTGTTACCTCTAAAGCCTCATCTAATATAAGTTTTGGCAAGATCGAGGGCAAAGTTCGAGCAAGAAGTGTTTTTCCAGCTCCCGGAGGCCCTTTCAACAATATATTATGTCCTCCTGCAGCTGCAATTTCCAAAGCTCTTTTTGCCTGCTCCTGTCCTTGAATGTCTTTTAAATCATAGTCGTAACTTTGGTTTTTAGGCTCTTTAAGTTTTGTATGTTTTTGAGGATTTATTTTTTTAGTTCCTACTATGTGATGGTAAAGTTGCGCAAGAGAGGCAATAGGGTAGATTTTTATTCCCGAGATTAAACTTGCCTCTTTGGAATTAATAGTCGGCAAAAAAACATTTTTTAATTTTTTTTGCTTTGCAAGGATAACTTGGGGCAAGATTCCGTTTGTGTGTCTTAATTTTCCGTCTAATGATAGCTCGCCTGTAAATAAAGAATGGTTAATGACAGCTCTTAATTGCTCATCAGCTAAGAGTATCCCTAAGGCAATCGGCAAATCGTATGATGGGCCCTCTTTTGGCAAATCAGCAGGAGCTAAATTTACAGTTATTCTTTTTGGAGGAAAATCAAACCCTGAATTCTTAAGAGCAGACCTTACTCTTTCACGAGACTCTTCAACAGCCTTGTCAGGAAGCCCGACTATTGTAAAAGAGGGAAGACCTTGAGAGGCAATATCTACTTCAACGTCTATTAATACGGCATCCAACCCAACAACCGCCGCGGATAAAACCTTTGAGAGCATAATTTAATATTAACATTTTTGTGTTATATGTTATAATATTTCAACTATGGCAAAGACATTAAAAGAGTTACAATTTAAAGTTTTAATTGAGCAGGACGAAAATGGAGTATACGTTGCTTCTGTTCCTGAACTTTCCGGTTGTTATACCCAAGGAAAAACATTAGAAGAAGTACGAAAAAGAATTAAAGAAGCTATAGAGCTAATATTGGAATCAGATAAAGATCTTAAAAAAGAAAAACTGGAATCAAGCTTTTCTCCTCACTTTTTTGGAATCGAGGAAGTAACTGTTAGAAGTTATGCCTAAACTGTCCCCGATTAGGGCAAGAGAGCTAATAACGATTCTTCAAAAATTAGGTTTTGAAAAAGTTCATCAAAAAGGAAGCCATGTAAGAATGAAACATTCGGATGGGAGGAGAACTACGATTCCGCTTCATTCGGGCGAAAAAGTCGGGGTAGGACTGCTTATAAAAATATTAAGAGACGTTAATATCTCCCGAAGTGGATTTCAAAAACTGCGATAAATAGAGGTAACTTTTACCAGCATAATTTAATAATATCATCTTTGATACTTCTGTCTAATGTTTGACTTTCAACCGGACTTTATATAGAATCCTCGCCTGTATGATAGAAAGATACTTAGAGGGTATTGATCTTCCCTTACTAAGGACAGACGTTTCACCTGAACTGACTGCCGTGGCTAATCGATTACCCACAGTAACAGGTACTATTAGGGTACCTGTTATTGGAAGTGTCGAAGATGTTACGATAATAGAATCTCCAAGTGGCTGGGATTTAGAAGATGTTCTTGTAAATTATAGAACCGTATTAAAATCTATAGAAACTTCTTTGAAAATTACTTTACCTACTGATAATAGATTTATTTTGCTTGTAACTCCAAAAGAGCTTATACCTACTAACCAAGAGGAAAAGAGAAAACTGGTAGAAAAATACGGTTCTCATATTCTTGACGGAATAGATGGAGATTGTACCAGACAGGGAGAAGGATTCAGAATACGTCTTGGTTATAAAGGATTAGAAAAATCAACTCCTCTCAACAAAGTCTTGGAGGTTCTTGCTCATGAATATGGGCATACTTTGGGAGAAAGGATTGATTCTCCAGTTTGGGAGGAACTTAAAGCATATGCTTTTCAAGCTCTTTTTATGAGGCATTATTCAAATGTAAGGTACTTCATTCACGGATACTTTACTCACGAGGTTTCTTCAGAAGAGGTCCATGAAATAGCCGAAGCCATGTGGGCATTATTGATAACGCGAGGAATCAAAGAGGAAGAAATTCTTTCACATTTGATAGGAGGATCGTTTGGACCGTTTCAACCTAAAGATTACTTAATGCGTACAGAAGCAAGTTTTTTGGCGAGGTCGAGGTAGGTGGAGGGAGTTACTTCCGTCAAGAGGGGAGATTGAAGTTAAGTTATTCATAAAATAAACTTTTCGATTACATCAGCAACTCCATCTTCAGCTACCGATGGCGCTACGTAATCGGCAATCGCTTTTAGATCGGGGACAGCATTTCCCATAGCTACTTTAAGCCCGCATGCCATAAGAAGTGGGAGATCATTGTATCCATCTCCAACTCCAATAATTTCATGAGTATTTATACCCAAAAGCTTTGCAACCTCAAATATTCCATGCTGTTTTGTTGCTTGTGCATGCGTTATTATAATATCTTCATTTACTTTACTCCAAGAAGGGATCCTATAAATTGCAATTGTTGGAATATGCGAAATCTTAGTTATTATTTGGTCAGTGAGAGAAGAGCTTATTTCATGTATCCACAAATGTAAAGGTCTTTTAGGAGGAGATTTTTCGGAAAAAGGTATATCTTTTTCGCCCACGCCCTTATCTGAATCAAGAACCAAAAGCTCTACTCCTAATGTTTTTACTAGATCATAGACGTTTTTCATATCATTAAAAGAAACTGTTTTCTCCCAAAGAACTTTTTGAGAGGGGAAGTCAACAATTTGACACCCTCCGCTTAAAATAGAAGGACCCGAGAGTTTTATATTATCGAGAATATCAGATAAGAAAAAAATAGGTCTTGAAGTTGCAAGACCGATATGAATTTTTTTACTTGCTTTTTCTATAGCATTTTTAACTTTTTTTGAAGGTATCCCTGCGTATCCCTCCACTATTGTTCCGTCGACATCTAGGATGAGGGCTTTGTATTTTTTATTCAGGGGATTAGATTTTAATGATATCATTTCTTTCCTCGCCAATCGAAATGAATTTCGCTTTTACTCCCACCAAATTTTCAATTGTTTTTACATAATTTTGTGCATTTTTAGGAAGATCGGAGAATTTTTTTACGTTTTTTGTCGACTTTTTCCAGCCAGGCAGGGTTTTATAGACAGGCTTCACTTTATAGAGAAAATTTGCGTCTCCATCCGGATAGCTAACCTTCTTTCCGTTTTTCAAATAATGAGTACAGATTTTGATCGTATCAAAATCATCTAGTACATCAAGTTTTGTAACCGCTAGGTCAGTGAACCCGTTAACTTTTGTCATAAACTTTAGAAGCTCCAAATCCAACCAGCCACATCTCCTCTTTCTTCCAGTTGTTGTTCCAAACTCAATGCCGTCTTTTTGCAGTTTTTCTCCAATACCATTTGATTGTTCTGTGGGGAATGGCCCTGCTCCTACCCTTGTTTGGTAAGCTTTGACAACCCCAATTACTTTTTTAATTTCAAAAGGAGAAATTCCAGCGCCTGCTGTTACCCCTCCTGTTACAATTGTTGATGCCGTTACATAAGGATAGGTGCCCCAGTCATTGTCCAGTAGGCTTCCGTGCGCTCCTTCCAAGATTACATTTTTTCGATCTTTTATTGCTTTTTGAACTAAAGGATAAGGTTCAAAAATATAGGGATTTATTTTTTTAAGGAGGAAAAAATATTCCCTCTCTATTTTCTGCTGATTTAGAGGTTTTATTCCAAACGATTTTAATATTTTATTTTTAACAAGAAGTTGAATTTTTAATTTTTTTGAAAATTCTTTTTTATTCTGTAAATCAGCAATTCTTATTCCGTTATAACTTACTTTGTCGGCATAACAAGGGCCTATTCCTCGTCCTGTTGTGCCGATTTTATGTTTGCCTTTTGCGTCTTCCAAAACCCGGTCTAAAATCCTATGGTACGGCATTATGAGATGACATCTTGGGCTAACAAACAGGCGATTTTTAAGTATAATCCCAACTTTTGAAAGCGTCTCAATCTCATTTGCCAAAACGGCAGGATCAATAACAACGCCATTTGAAATAACCGTTTTTGCCCTGTTGTTAAAAATTCCGGCCGGAATAAGATGCATCCCGAATTTCCCGTATTTATTTATAACTGTATGCCCGGCATTATTTCCGCCGTGAAATCTTATAACGTAATCTGCCTTTTGAGAGAGGTAATCAACAATCTTGCCTTTTCCTTCATCGCCCCATTGAGAACCAATAACAGCTGTAACCATAAACTTGCTTCGCAAGAATTTCAAATACTACCAATTTCAAATAAATACCAATTTGAAATTCCGTTATGCCACAGATTATTCTAAACAAATAACTTTTTAAAAGCAATGTGCTAAAATAAGCTTCGGCATATGGATCAGGTTTCGCAAGTCAGGGAAAAAATCGATATAGTTTCGCTTCTCTCGGAATATTTGCCTCTTAAAAAAGCTGGACGTAACTTTAAGGTTAATTGCCCGTTTCATTCTGAGAAAACTCCATCGTTTGTTGTTTCGCCCGAGCGGCAGATATGGCATTGTTTTGGTTGCGGAAAAGGGGGAGATGTTTTTACTTTCCTTATGGAATACGAGAATATGGAATTCCCCGAAGCTTTGCGAACTCTGGCAAAAAGGGCCGGAATAACTTTAACAAGCGCAACATTTAAAGACAAATATTCGGAAAAAGAAAAAATTTATGATTTAAACAAACTTTCCCAAAGATTCTATAATTTTCTACTTAGCAAGCATAAAGTAGGAAAAAATGCCTTATCTTACCTTTTAGGGAGTAGAAAGTTAAACGATAAACTTGTGGAAAGTTTTTCGCTCGGATATTCCCCGTCTAATAACTCTTTATCCAGCTATCTTATTAAAAAGAAAGGTTTCTCGGAAAAAGACTTAATAGACGCGGGACTTGCTTATATTAAAGGAGGAAAAATTTTTGATTTCTTTAAGAATAGAATAATTTTCCCATTAACTGATCATCGAGGAAATATAGTTGGTTTTTCAGGACGCGCGCTTTCCCCCTCCGACATGCCTAAGTACATAAATACAAAAGATACTATCGTATATCATAAGGGCAGCCTTTTCTTCGGAATGGATGTGGCAAAGGATGAGATAAAGAAGGCTATGCAAGCAATTATTGTTGAAGGGGAATTTGACGCAATTGCCCTCTGGAAGAGCGGAATTAAAAACGCGGTTGCCATAAAAGGAACAGCTTTAACCGAGGCTCAAGCAAGTCTTTTATCACGCTTTAGCAAAAAAGTGACTCTTTGTCTGGATCAGGATGAAGCAGGATATGAAGCCACGAAAAGAAGCCTTACAAATTTGGAGAAATATAATTTAATGACAACGGTTGTTGCACTTCCGGGCAAAGATCCCGATGAGGCAATTAAAAAAAGTTTGCCTAACTTTAAAAAGGCTCTGAAAGAAGAGGTAAACGTCTATGATTTTATAATCAAAAAAACGCTTTCAAATTTTGATAAGTCTGCCGAGGGAAAAAAGAGGATAACAGAAGAACTGCTTCCGTACCTATCGCAGATTCAAAATGAGGTTGTTAAAGAACACTATGTAAAAAAGCTGGCCTCGGCTATTGATTCCTCATTTGAAAGTCTTTTTAAAGAGCTTGAGAAACTTACCAAAGCCCTGCCCGCAGAAGCTACGCCAAAAGCGCAGGCGGAAAAGAGAGAAAGAAGAGAACTTTTGGAAGAGTATTTCTTATCTCTTATTATTCAAAATGATAAAACTTATCTTTTAAAGAAGGAAAAAGATTTTTTAGGAAGCTATAATTTTAAAACTCAATCTATATCAAAAATTCTTGCCTACCTTAATGATTATTTAAAAGCAAACAAAACATTTAATGTTAAAAGGTTTGAAAAATTAATTCCCATTGAGCTTCTTAAAACTTTTGATCTATGTTTTGTTTTTCCAATTCCTAAGTTTGAGCGCGAGGAAAAATTTCAAAAAGAGTTTGAGAAAATTGAAAACGAGCTCTTGACACTGCATATAAAAGAGAGAATCCAAACATTAACGGCTAAATTAAAAGAAGCAAAGGATAAAAAAGAGGAAAAAGACTTGCAAAAAGAATTTTCAGAACTTATTTTACTTTTACCAAAAACGTGAGCGCTTTGCTCGGGCATTTTATTATTCAGGGTCCTGCCGCTTCTCATCTGCTCAGCTTGAAAGATGACGCTCGCCAAGTTTAACCAATAACAAAAGTTCAATCGCTCGCTAAGTGAAAGCCTTTCCTAATATCAAACAATAAGAGAAACTAAACCTCATCGGCTTTCAATTCACTTTCAAGCGGACAGACTCAAGCGTCACCCTTCGCTCAAAAAAGTGAATGCCCCCCGCGCTATTAGTTCGCTTCAATGTGGTAAAATAGAAAGACGCCCTTCTTTGGGAAGGTGATTTTTTTATGAAGAAAAAAGCAAGAACAAAAAAGACTATAAAGACTGTAAAAACGGTCAAAAAAACGGCCAAAAAAGGATCTAATATTCTTAATGATATTATAACCTCTGCTAAAAAAAGAGGCTTTATTACTCAGGATGAAATCTTGTCTATTTTCCCCAAGCCCGAGGATCATATTTTAGAGCTTGATAAATTATACGACAGGCTCATGAAAGCCGAGATTGATGTTTTTGAGTCTGTAGCCGCGACGAGTGATGAGGAAAAACCGATTGAGGATTTGGAAAGAGAACTCGAGGCTTTAACTGTTCTCACAGAAGGAACAGTTTCTGATCCTGTCCGAATGTACCTCAAAGAAATAGGAAGAATTCCTCTTTTAACTTTCGACCAGGAAATATCTTTGGCCAAAAGAGTTGAAAAGAGCGACCGGGAAGCTAAAAAAATATTGGTTAATTCCAACTTAAGGCTGGTGGTTTCGATTGCTAAAAAATACGTCGGAAGGGGACTTACGCTTTTGGATTTAATTCAAGAGGGGAATCAGGGGCTAATCAGGGCAGTTGAGAAGTACGACTGGAGAAGAGGGTTTAAGTTTTCAACCTACGCAACATGGTGGATTAGGCAGTCCATTACCCGTGCAATTGCCGACCAGGCTCGAACCATTAGGATTCCGGTTCACATGGTAGAAAATATAAATAGGTTCCTTAGAACATCAAGGAAACTTATGCAGGAATTGGGACGAGAGCCAACGCCCGAGGAAGTGGCAAAGGTATTGCAGATTGACCCTGAAAAAGCATTGGAAATTATAAAGATTTCACAAGAACCAGCAAGTTTGGAATCTCCTGTTGGAGATGAGGAGGACTCGCGTCTTGGTGATTTTATCCACGATACAACAGCTCCGACTTTGTTTGATTCCGCTTCCCGCGAGCTCTTAAAAGAACAAGTCGAACAGGTTCTTTCAACCTTGTCCGACAGAGAAAAGAGAGTTTTGGAAGAAAGGTTTGGCTTAAAAGACGGACGGCCAAAAACATTAGAAGAGGTTGGAAAAATGTTTGCCGTAACAAGGGAGCGTATTAGACAAATCGAAGCAAAATCCCTTCGCAAACTCCGCCACCCTTCAAGGGGGAACAAGCTCAAAGACTACTTGGGATAGCTAGCGTAATTCTGACAGCCTACTTTGCGTTGATTTTCTTTTAGATTCTCTCACTATATCTGCAGCTTCTGTTTTAACACCGATCATTTCCCTGTGTGTCAAAAACGCTCCTCCACCGATAGGAAGTTCAATCTCTTTGGTGCCTACTTCGGCTCCACTCTTTCGACGGGTAACTCTTATTACTCCTAAATTATGATTGGGAGGAAATCGGGTTGGATCTGGCTCTACTCTGTGAAGTTCTCCCCAGCAATTGTTCCTAACAGGGAAGCTTTGAAGAAGGGTTGATTTTTGTGGATCTTGTTCAACTGCCATTTCTATTTTATAACACCGCTGTGAAAAATTGTCAATTTCCTACGCTTGACAAAGAAATTCCTATAAGTCACTATTAAATTGATTAAGTGTTTTAATGCTAGAGAGAGTAGAATATCGTAGAAATGGTGCTTTAGTTCTTCCTCAAAGAGAACTATCTCGTCCCCGCCCACCACTAAGAAATGACATCCCACGAAGCAAAGGAGTGGATTTGACAACAGACCTGACAGCTAATGGATATAGATATGAAGACGCAGTATTTAAAATTAAAGCGGAATTGCCAAGCTTCAGACTCGGACCTCATATCTCAGACTGGTTATTCTTTCCAGGAGGAGTTAGAAGAAAAATGAAAGGAAAGGGAAATCCTGATGAGTGGGAAATTGATATATCAGATCCCAATTCATGGCTTGTAACTGGTATAGGGGAGTACACGTGGGAGGCAGGGGATATTGAAAAAAGAGCAAGGGATAAGCGCAGAGTATTCAAAAACTTAATAGAACAGCTTCAGCACACGCGACTTTTAGCCCCATTACTAAAAAAGGCGCTTCCTGAATTGCCAGTTCCTAACTCGGTTAGAATTAGACCGTTCGAAGAACTCAACTTGACTTTTATCTCTCCGGATGGACAGACAGCGGAATTTTTCAGACGGAGAAATATACGACATATCCCCATTCCAAGAAGCATTGTTCAACTCGCGGCCTAAATTATTTGGGGGAGAAATTATCTGGATTTACCCGTTAGTTTTTTGAGTCTTAAGTCTTCTCGTTTCTGTTTTTCCTCAAAAAGAAGCTTATCAAATGCATTTTGACAAACGGTATTGGTGCAGACGATTTGCGAATGAAATTGAATTAGAATCCCGCCGGTTAAAGTAGGAATCTTCTC
>Ga0213870_1001482_pt1 | contig 10564 bp, 13 predicted proteins | sample WICALVC2017_Meta_FD_160119 | JGI IMG/M metagenome (GOLD analysis project Ga0213870, IMG submission 160119) | Freshwater microbial communities from subterranean cave lake in Wind Cave National Park, South Dakota, United States - WICALVC2017 | ecosystem: Environmental > Aquatic > Deep subsurface >... | reverse complement strand
CAGGAACAGGAACACCCCAGCCTTTGGCCCTTTCTTTCGAGCGTGATACGCTGAAGTCTTCCAAACCCCTTTTCACAAAACTAAGCACTTCATTCTTTCTAGTCTCAGGTACAATTCTTAATTCACCAGTCTCAATCAATTTTTCTATCCGCTTCTGATACTTAGAGAGTCTGAAGAAGTAATTCTCCTCCTCTACAACTTCCGGTTTCTTCTTGTGCTCAGGACATAACCCGTTAACTAACTCATTATCAGCATAGAAAGCTTCACAGCCAACGCAGTACAAACCCTTGTATTTTTTCTCGTAGATGTCCCCAGATTTCTTGCACAATTCCCATAGTTTGTGCACGCCAGGCCAATGGTCTTTTTTTATTGATGACCTTAGGAAGCTGTTGAATGACAAACCTAATTTTAATGCAAGTTCTTTGAATATTTCTGCATTCTTGTTGCATAATTCCTGTGTAGTGATGCCAGCCTCTTCTGCAGCCTGCACGTTTTTCAAACTGTTTTCATCAGCACCGGTTGTAAGGAATGCATCTTTGCCTAGCAGTTTCTGGTATCTGGCTATTACATCGGTCTGAACAAACTCTAGAGCATGGCCTAGATGCGGATTTGCATTTACATACGGTATTGCAGTTGTTATATAAAACTTTTTCTTAACTAAAATACTCACCTCTTGTTATGAAATTTTTAGCACTAGAAGTAGTTAAAGGATTAATGAAGCATTTGGTTATCGTCTGAGAACTTTACCACCTTTGTTGTCAATTGAAGGTTTTGCTATTTAAACTTTTATTCGAATAAAAACCTCTCTTCCAAAATCAGTGCTCTACCGCCACTTTTTTTAATATCAATTGCGATTTTCATCAATTCCGATACTTCTTTCAATTTCCAAACAGAATGCTGCATCATCTCTGCGCCAATGCTGTGGAGTTCCCTGTTTATCCTCTTCTCCACAGTGTTCATTTCTCTTGGTATGTCAAAAATCAAGACACTCATACAATCACTACTATGTCATACGTATGACATAAATAAATACTTTTCCATCCAATACTACCATATAATAATCAACTAAGCGAATATCTTACTCTCAACACTCTTTCACCATACGGCGTATGGAGAATTATTCTTTGAGGGGGATTTCTACATTTTAACAACCGTGGTCCAATTCTTACTGCTATCGGCAGGAACATATAATCTAATGTAGCATACGGCTCACTTTTTTGACCCATGACTGTTGCGTAGAATCCAGCAGCTTTATATCCAACTCTTCCTAACCTAGCAGCCAATTCTATCGGTGGTTGTGTTCTATCAGCTTCCTCTCTGTAAAAAGCAGATATAACCAAACACTTATCACCCATTCTCCTATAATGAGTTAACTTTCGCTCTAAAACCTTTTGCCTTTCAGCCGATTCAGCGGGAATTTCCAAATGCGTAACTCCTATCCAATGATTTCTAACATCTTCCCATAATTGAGGAGAAAGCGACGTTGCAAAAAGATGCGCTACGTAACCAATAACTGGTGTTTCCAAAGTAGGTAACTCGGTTTCAACTATATCTCGAATCTCTCTTTCCAGTTGCCCACTACCCAATACAAGTGTCATTCCCTTTCTAATTAAATTTTGATTTTAATTTATAAATTCTTGAAGATTAACTAGCCAATTTGTTTCTGATATGTTCCAAGATACTTAACTGCATGCTACCTAAGTCAATTTAGTCTTTCCTGGCATATAGTGTTTTATCTTTTCCTGGCATAGACTAGGGAATAGTACAAGATAGCGCCCAAAACATTCAAGAAAATCAAAACCATCACCCAGACCAGCTTGTCTTCAAACTTTTTCCTCTGCAATAAATCTACCAGCATCCACATCCAGAAAATCACCAATCCTAGTATTATTACAAGAAATAAAATACCAAACCACATCATAGCTCCGATAAGTTCCATTACCACAAGGATAATAGTTTTATTTCTAATATAAATCTTGTGAACAACTTCCAACTGGTAGAAACTTTGGCGAGAATGATTTCGGAGATGGAAAATAATAGGAAAAGGGTAGGAAATTTCCTGAAGGAATCCAATGAGCTTACAGAATTGCAGACGGATGGGGAAATAACAGAAACCAAAATAATTCATCCTGTAGAAGCTGCGGATTTAAGCGGTTTGAAGATAGCGGGCATAGACGGCGGGCTGGTGAAGAAGTCTTTTCACGGCATTGATTTAATGCTGCTGAGGGCTGTAGGCGTGATATACGACTATACTAGTGGAGGATTGAATGTGCATTATTATCCGGAGGCAATTCCCTCCCCAACGCCCAGGGCTATAAACGATCCATTGGATGATTTGGGATTTGAGCTCAACAGCAACATAGAAAGGCAGATGGCAGAAATCAATACAGCAATAGAGGTTTTGGAAAAGTACGAGCCAGATCTGCTGCTATTAAACGGCTCGGTGATACCGCACTATACATTTGTTCCTGAAAAAGGCTCATTCGTTTACGTGAATTACGAGAGCATGATCAACGCCTACAACAGATTGTTTGATGCGATGAAATCCAAGAAAACCATTCTTGCAGGTGTGATAGAAGACAGCCGCGGCACCCGTTTCTGTGAAATCTTAAACAAAACAATGAACATAAACTTCGACCCCAATCTCCCCCCGGAATTCAAAATTGTTTTAAACAATACAAAAGACACGAACCTTTTAACTTACGCGCTTCATCACCGCGAGAGGACTTTAATTTTCCCGTTTTCGTCAGAAACTGAGAAGCACCCGATGCTCAGGAATTTCGGAGTGGCAAAGCAGATAATGACATTCTACATACGGACTGCTGAGTTTGACAGGCCATTGAGGGTAGATTTTCTTGCTGACAAGGGAAACATAGATATAGCAAACCGTATATCATCATTGCTTCTAGCAATGGCAAGCAATTCCAGCTACGGCACACCGTCTGTTATAGTTGAGGCAGACCAACGAGCTAAGTTGTCAGAACAGGATTTGGAAATATTTTATCACGATATAATGAACAGGACTGGAAACATAGAAAGTTTGTTACAGCAAAGAAGAAATCAGAGGCCATTCTAAATTTTTATTCCCTAGCAACTCTGGCAAACTTAGGAGTTACAACCAAATATCCTTCCTCTGTGGCAGCCAAATCAAACCCATAATTGTGTGACACTCTCTTGAGCTTCTGCACAGCCAGCTGGAACTGACCCAAATCCTGCCTCTGCAATTGTTTTGTTTTTAAAAGCAGAATATTGCCTTCTCTTACCAATTTCTCAAACCTGTCCACATCAGCCATGTTAGTTAAATTCTCTATCCTGACATTCACCCTCTCCATCTGCTCCTCTTCTTCCGGCAATTCTACCGCTTCTTGTCTTAATCCAAAAAGCGTTTCAGGCAATAAATCTCTTAATCCCATTTCAATCAGTATAAATAATTGATCTTTTATAAATATATCCTTTTGCATTAATTTACAGCATCTCCACAACATCAGCAGCATTCTGCAGACTGCTCGAGAATCCGGGCTCAGCTCCCAATATAATGGCCTTCTTCCCATATTCCTTTGCCTTCTGCACCACAGGAAGGAAATCCGCATCCCTAGTAGCCAATGCAATAACATCCACATCCTTGGTCAGCACAGTCTCTATCGCCGATACAGCCAATGACACATCCACATCGCTCGCCTCCTGCTCCTGCTGGGCTAGAATAACAATACACTCATAACCTTCATTTATAATCGCCTCTATAAGCTTCTCAGGAGCGAACTGGTTTATGAAAACCTTGGCAATAATCAGCTTTCCGAACTTCTGCACGCGCCTCCTAAGCTCCCGTAGGTCAATCATGAACTCCTTTCTGAGCATGTTAGGGCCGTCTACAAATAGAGCTACATTCGACTCTTCGCTTTTGCTCCTATCGTTATAAATAACCATCTAATTCAACTGAACCAATTGACTTTCGTTGCAAACCCGCTCAATACCATGTGATTTACATTTAGTCTAGCGTTTCCTATATAATTAAAGATTTCTATCTTTTCATCTATTAATGTCTTTAGCTGGTCCTGGCTGCCGTCCGCTTTGAACTTCTTCACCTCGCCGGTTACTGTAGGCAGGGAAATGATGTTGGAGTTATAGTTTGATATGAACATGTCGGTAGGCACAACACTGAATCTAACCCTTCTGTCGCTGGCAGGCGCTATCACCGACCCGTCCAGATTCACTTGGCCTGCTTCTATACTGCCTTCAAGAGTTCCTATGCTGCTGTATTCAACCTTCCCCTTTACCTCTTCCAGCAAGATACTGCATCTTCCCTCCTTGACAATATTAGCCCCGAACACATATACAGAGCCGACACAAATCCCGTTCAAATACACCGAAGTGTTGGACAATTCAAACAACTTGCCTATAAAAGCATCTTTATTCGCAACCATCTGGATTTGGAAGTGGTCCTTGGAGCCAATGGCAAGCAAGGAAGACAATCCCCTGAAGACATCAACATTCCCAAAAAGATTGTTGCCCATGGGACCAGCTACCAGAAACCCTGCTATGACCATTATCAGCAAAACTATAACAACAATCTTTGATCGCATTACATCCCTAAAGGTTATATAGGAGTTAAACAATATATTTATGCACACACTTCCCCAAGGCAATATTATGGAATTACAACTCTTGCAAACCGACGGTTTACTGGGCAATATAATTTGGTTCATCATGCTATTCGTCATGATTTTCGTATATCCCAAATTGATGATTACGCAGATGATTTGGAGATTGGAGCAGACTGCAAACATGCTCGAAGGCTTTACACATACCGCTAGAAGGGTTGTGACAAGAAAAATCACCAGAACGCCTTCGAAGAACCTGAGAGAATCGATAAACAATTTTCTGGATTTTTTCGTGATAGAGCCTGTCAGCCTAGATCCGTACGGGATAGTGAAGAAGATAGAGCATCTGGTAGAGCTATCCGAGAAGAGGTTCAAGTATTTCGTAAAGCACATAGGGCCGAAACTGGATTCAGAAAACCAGGCAAACCTGATGATGGGACTGTCTGGAGCAATATCGCTAAACCAGATAACCAAGATAGTAAAGCACTACATAGGGATAATCAAGAAGACCAAGAATCTTCAGTTGGCAATGATTCTGCAAATGCAGATGCCGTTTATCGAAAGGATATCCAAGGCACTGCTGAAGGGGACGGAGGCGTTGACGAACGGCTGGCCCATCGGCGATGCAGCCGGTCCTGTGGTTGCAACACATTTGATAGGCGATTCTAAAGTGAAGGAAACGGACGAGGATACTGTTGTTTGTACGAAGAGAATCAAAGGAAAAACAGTCTACATAGTTAAGGCCAAAGGACCTGGAGGAAGGCTGGGTAAGATCGGCAGGATTGTAGACAGATATGCCAGAAGGCAGAAAGTAGCCAAAATAATCACGATAGATGCTGCTGCGAAGCTTGAAGGGGAGAAGACCGGTTCTATAGCAGAAGGCATTGGGGTTGCTATAGGCGGTGTTGGTGTTGAAAGGGCTTACATAGAAAACATAGCAACACAGAAGGACATCCCATTAGACACTTATGTAATCAAGATGAGTCATGAGGAGGCTATAATGCCTATGAAAACTGAAGTATTGAATGCTGTTCCGAAGGTTGTCAAATCCGTTGAGGACAACATTGCACATACAAGAGAAAAAGGGAGTGTAGTGGTTGTTGGGGTAGGAAATACATCTGGCATAGGCAACAGCAAAAAGGATATGGAGAAAATTATTGGCTTGATAAAAAAGAATGCCAGAGTTTTGAAATTGTGGGAAGAGGAAGAGAAGAAAAAAGAGAAGAAATGGCTTGACTTTGGATTTTGAGTGAATGTTGGACAACCAATCTTATTTTCTTCTCGTATATGTAATAAAAGAATAGTCCTTCATATCATCTTTATTTTTCAAAACCCATTCGTCAAAATTTATTTTTGGAAAAATGGCATCCCCATCATAAATACCATCCACTCTTGTCAATTCCAAAGTATCTGCAATCTTCAATCCTTCCTCAAACAGCGATTGCCCGCCTATAATAAAAACCTTATCATAACTCTTGCAGTACTCTATAGCATCTTGCAAAGAATTTTTTACAATTGCATCTGGTGGATTAAAGCTTTTGTCTCTCGTAAGAACTATGTTTATCCTGTCTTTCAACGGCTTTACTGGCAATGATTCATACGTCTTCCTTCCCATAATCACAGGATGATTTAATGTCAATCTTTTAAACCTTTGAAGATCTTCCTTAATATGCCAAGGAATTTTTCCATCTTTTCCTATCACATTATTTTCCGAAATGGCTGCAATAATTATTATTTCGCTCATACTGCAATCTCAAATTTTATCGAAGGATGGTATACGTAATTCTCCACTTTTGTATCTGTATATTTCCATTCAAAAATTGAAGCGAAGTTTTCTGTTTTGATTGTTGGCAATTTGTAAGGCTGGCGTTTCAACTGCTCCTTTAATCCAGCTGTATGCGTTACATAAATGTGAGTATCACCCAAAAAACCAACTAACTTTCCCTCCTTAAGCTTAGCTTCTTTCGCCAATAGATGCAACAACAACCCGTAACTAGCAACGTTAAACGGCAAACCTAAAGCAACATCCACAGACCTTTGACTCCACATCAGATTTAATCTATCACCTATGACAGTAACTTGAAACGAATAATGACACGGAGGTAATGCCATTTTATTAAGATCTACAGGGTTCCATGATGTAACAATCATTCTTCTATCATAAGGGTTTTCTTTTAATTTTTTTACAAGATTCGCAAGTTGATCTACACCCTGTCCCATAGGTTCCTTATCATAAGAAACATACTTCGCTCCGAAATTTCTCCATTGCCAACCGTATACTGGGCCTAAATCGCGTGTTTCCAACATTTTCTTTTTTGTTTCCGGATCATGCCCATAATTGACTATGTCTTGGCTAGCCCATTCATCCCAAATGTGATTATCGTTATCCATAAGCCATTTTTTATCTGTCATGCCTTTGATGAAAAATTCCAGCTCAGATGCAACCAACCTAAGTGGCATTTTTTTTGTAGTTAGCAAAGGGAATCCGTCTTCCATATTATGCTCGAACATCGCTCCAGCAACAACAACAGTATCAACACCAGTTCTATTCTTCTTCAAAACACCATATTTTAAAATCTTCTCAACAATGTCCAAATAGGCTCTCACTCTTATCCTACTAGCAAAATGCAGATGTATACTTTTATATTTTATGACGCTTTGAATATCCTTTCTTCCATTTTATATTCTTTAGAAGAGGGGCATAGAGGTCGTCGCGCATGCCAATTTTAAGTTCCTCAAGTTCCGCATCTGTGGGATTTCTTTGTTGAAATTCAATAAATGGGACGTCCTTGATGAGGGCCAAAGGTGTTTGTTCATTCCCTTCACCCATCATCAATGCAGCAGCCGCAGCTAAAGCGTCGAGTAAATTCGACTTTGTCACCCTAAGTTTCCTGCCGAAAATATCGGGTTTGCCAACATAGTCTTTTAATGCTAGAAAGCCACTATGCGCAATAGCCAAGCCAGTCGTACCTGTTCTTAGCGGCATAGTTTTGCTATCTGTAATAATAACCCCCGCCCTTTTCACTGAGAATCTTTCGCATAAATATCTCCTCACATCGTTTGCTGTTTTTTGGGGATCAGCCGGCCAAAGTATATAATATCCATTGCCGTTTGACTCATCTATGCCCGCTGCAGGTACAAGAAGACCGTTTTTTATTGTCAACGTTATATTGTATTTGCTTTCTTTCGGCGGCAAGAAATATTCAGATTCACGTTCGACCAATTGTTTTTTGTCAATCTTTCCTATTTTCACAACTCTGCCTTCGCATATCGAAATTATTTTGGATGTTATAGCTAGAATGGCATTTTCTCCAAAGCTTTCAAGATGTTTATCTAAAACAGAAAAAATGTCTTTATCGTAGGGTAAAATCTTCTCGGTTTTTATTACTCTAGTCTCCATGTCTTACTTTTTGAACTTTGTATCTTAAATTCAATGTCCCGCGTCTGTTCAATTTTTTGAAACTGATGAGCTTTAAATGCGCTTCAAAGTCACCATCAGCAAGCATAAACTTTCCTTTACCGAAAATTCGAGGCTCAATTGTCAAATACAGCTCATCTACAAGAGACAATTTCAAGAATAATGTGGCTATCTCACTTCCCCCAACCAGTAGACAATTTTTATAACCCTTAAGTCCAAGTCTCCTCAAAAGCTTGGCAGGATGTTCATCAGTAAATTCAAGACTACCTTTTACGGTATCTTTAGAATAGATGGCAGGATTTTTAGTCAAGACAATTCTTAACTTGTTGGGCTTAAGCTCGATTTCATTGCGAACCGCCTCGTAAGTTTTCCTGCCCATTACAATTAAATTGAATTTATCCCGCAGCGATGAAAAAAACTTGATATCTTCCTTTGAAGTCCACAAACCGATTTTTAAATCATCCCCCCTGGTTATTCTTCCATTTAATGACGAAACCATTACCATAGTAACTTTCATAGACTATTCTTTATCCCCTCTCAGCCATCTGACACCTAAATACACCAGTGGCGTTTCTATGACTGACATGAACGATTTTAGAAGCCAATATGGGATAATTAAGCTGAATAAAAAGCTTAGATTGTCAACCAAACCTTTATCGAATGCATAAAATGCCAAAAACATGAAGACTAAAGTATCCACGAATTGTGAAATAAAATTTGAAACATTGTTCCTAAGCCACAATGCTCCTTTTCCCAAAGCCTCTCTGATTTTAACAAAAATTATGACATCTAAAAATTCTGCCAAAGCAAAAGCTGTTAGACTTGCCATTGCAATTCTGGCAGACAACCCAAATATAGCATCATAAGCTGCTTCCGAACTTTGGAATCTTGAAGAAGGGGGGAGATTAGTAGTAAACAGCGAAAATAACAGTATAAGTGCTATAACAATTAATCCGGACCTAATGACACTTCTAGCTCGCTCCTTGCCATGAACTTCAGTTATGATATCATTTATTGTAAAAGTCAATGGGAATACGAAAATGGCGACACTGGAATTTAATTTGAACCAGCCTAAATCCAAGACAGGAAAAGTCTTCCCACCCATCAATTCGGTTACTGCAATGCAGAAAATGTATATAGAAACTAACAAATCAAACTTGTTAATGGCAAACATCTAAATAAATTAAATAGTTAATATTTAAATAGACTTTCACCTACGATTCGGATTTATAACCCTAATCAAGCTCAGGATACAATGGAAATTTTTTGCACAAATCAACAACTTCCTGCCTAATTCTTTTGATAGTTTGATTACCTTTTATCTCTTCCCTGAATTTCTTCAGGACTTTATTTCTCTCCTCCTTGTCATCAGGCAATTGATAATTCTTAACTTCCATGATAATTTCTGATATCCATTTTCCAATCAATTTCATCTCTTCTTCTTTCATTCCTCTTGTAGTTAACGCAGGTGTACCAAGACGAATACCAGAAGGATAAAATGGCGATGATGGCTCATTGGGTATAGTATTTTTATTCAGAGTAATCCCACCCAAATCTAACGCTTCCTGTGCAAAAATTCCTTTACCTTTACCAAATGGAGTTAAATCCACAAGCATCAAATGATTGTCAGTTCCATTAGACACAAGTTTAATCCCATTATCCATCAATGATTGAGCTAAAACTTTTGCATTCTTAACTATTTGTTTAGCGTATTCTTTGAATTCTGGTTTTAATGCCTCACCTAAAGCTACGGCAATAGCTGCAGTAGTATGGTCATGAGGGCCACCTTGCAAACCAGGGAAGACTGCCTTGTCAATTTTATCTGCAAGTTCAGGGTCTTTCTTCAACCCCCTTTCAGTAACCATTATAACTGCTCCCCTAGGGCCACGAAGTGTCTTGTGCGTTGTGGTAGTAATCATGTGAACGTATGGCACAGGGCTTTTGTGAGCACCACCAACAACCAAACCAGCAACATGCGCTATATCCGCAGCCAAATATGCATTCACTTCGTCAGCAACTTCAGAAAACTCCTCAAAGGGAAATTCCCTGACATATGCGCTTGCCCCAACCCAAATCAACTTCGGCTTACGTTCTCTGGCTAACTTCCATACCTCATCAAAATCAATGTAACCATCAGGTTTGACATGGTATTGGACAGCGTTATAGAAAATTCCGGAAAAACTTGTCTTCCAGCCATGCGTCAGATGCCCTCCATCCGGCAGGCTATGCCCCATTATAGTATCACCGGCTTGACATGTTGCCATATATACTGCAAAATTCGCAGGCGTGCCCGAATAGGGTTGAACATTTGCATGCGGCACTCCGAAAGCTTGTTTAATCCTGTCTATGGCCAATTGCTCTACCTCATCGACAAATTCATTCCCGCCATAATACCTCTTCCTAGGATAGCCTTCCGAATACTTGTTGGTAAACACTGTTCCGATTGCCTGCAGTACGGCAAGACTAACATAATTTTCAGAAGGAATCATCTCCAGCCCAAACTTCTGCCTATCAAACTCCTTTAGAATTATTTCAGCAACTGCTGGAT
>Ga0213870_1001481_pt1 | contig 10567 bp, 16 predicted proteins | sample WICALVC2017_Meta_FD_160119 | JGI IMG/M metagenome (GOLD analysis project Ga0213870, IMG submission 160119) | Freshwater microbial communities from subterranean cave lake in Wind Cave National Park, South Dakota, United States - WICALVC2017 | ecosystem: Environmental > Aquatic > Deep subsurface >... | reverse complement strand
TCAAAAGTGGCAGCCGGAAAGCTGAGAAGATACGGCGGAGTAAAAACAATCCTTCAAAATATTGTTGATCTTTTCTTTTTTGTGCCTTTTGGCATAGCACAGGCATTCGGGAAACTCTTTGTCCTGGCTCCCGATATTATCGTTTCCAAGGGGGGATACGGCGCGCTTCCCGCAACCATTGCAGGCTGGCTTTTGAGAACACCCATATTTTTGCATGAGTCAGATTCAGTTGCGGGCTTGGCCAACAGGATTGGAGCAATGTTTTCCCTGAAACTTTTTACCTCATTTGCGCGAACAAAAAATCTTTCTTTAGAAAAGGCGCAGGTCTTAGGAAACCCGATACGAAAGGAAATACTTGCAGGCTCAAAAACAGAGGCTGCTGAAATTTTCAAGCTCAAAGCAGGAAAGCCAGTTGTGCTGGTTCTCGGAGGGTCCCAAGGCGCTCAAAGAATTAATGACATGCTCCTCGTCATTCTTAACGATGCCTTAGACACGTGCGAAATTATCCACCAAACAGGGGAGAAAAACTTTGACCAAGTTGCGGCCGAAGCAAAGGTAGTGGTTAAGCCTCCAAAAGATGCTTGGTATCATGCAAGGCCGTTTCTTCCCGAAAACGAACTCAAGCACGCCTACGCAGCTGCAGATTTGGTTGTGAGCAGGGCTGGGTCTGGGTCTCTATTCGAAACTGCCGCGCTTGCGAAGCCCTGCATCTTGATTCCGCTTCCAGAAGCTGCCCAGAACCACCAAATTGAGAACGCCTATGAGTATGCAAGAACCGGAGCAGCCATTGTGCTTGAAGAATCAAACCTCACTCCGCATTTTTTTCTGGAGAAACTTAGGTATCTGCTTGGGAATCCCCAGGAGCTTCAGAAGATGTCTCAGTCAGCTTTGAGTTTTGCAAAACCCGACGCCGCCAAAACCCTTGCACAGTATATTCTTGAGTATCTCAAAAGTTAGTGGTACGGTTGAGGTATGAAAACGGTTCGCACGAGGTTTGCGCCTTCGCCTACGGGGGCTTTGCACATGGGAAACGTGAGAGCTGCGCTATTCAACTATCTTTTTGCAAAACATACACAAGGAACTTTTGTCTTGCGTATTGAAGATACCGACAAAGAACGTTCTAAGCCCGAATGGGAACAGGACATTACAGACAACCTCAAATGGCTGGGGCTTGCATGGGATGAATTCTATCGCCAGAGTGAACGAACAGAAATATATGCAAAATATCTCACGCAGCTTTTGGAGCAGGGGAAGGCCTACTATTGTTTTTGCAAGGCCGAAGACTTGGAAGCGCAACGCCAAGACCAGTTGAGCAGGGGAGTGGCGCCACGCTACGCAGGGACATGCAGACAATTGACAGAAGCCGGCGGGAAAGAAAAAAAATCTGCGGTCATTCGATTTGTCGTAGAGAAAAAAATTGTCGAGTTCAAAGATCTTGTCAGGAGCCAGGTGAAGTTTGATGCCGGGTTACTAGGGGATATAGTAATCGCAAAAGACCTTGTAACGCCTCTCTATAACTTTTCAGTGGTGGTTGACGACTTTGAGATGAATATCACCCACGTGATCCGGGGAGAAGACCATCTTTCCAATACGCCAAAGCAGACCCTCTTGCAGGAAGCCCTTGGTTTTCCGATGCCTGCATACGCGCATCTTCCTTTGGTTTTGGGAGGCGATCGCACAAAGTTGAGCAAACGCCATGGAGACGACTCTGTTGCGCAATTCAAAACCCAGGGGTATCTTCCCGAAGCAATTGTGAACTTTCTTGTATTGCTTGGCTGGAATCCTGGAGACAACCGCGAACTCTTTACGTTAGAAGAGCTCGTGAAAGAGTTTTCGTTAGAAAAAGTGCACAAAGGAGGAGCAGTCTTTAACCCCAAGCGTTTAGACTGGATCAACGGCTCGTACATCAGAAAAAAATCTTTAAGCGAGTTGGCAGAACTTTGCAAGCCCTACCTCAAGTTAGCAGGATTTAACCCTGAGCCTGCCGAGAAGCTTGAGAAAGTTGTTTCTCTGTACCAGGAACGCCTGAAAAAACTTTCAGAAATTGTGGAGCTTGCAGATTTTTTCTTCAAAGATACGTTAAGTTATCCAAAAGACATCTTGCGCTGGAAGAAGTATAGTGAAGAAGATGCAAAAAACGCGCTTGAACAGTGCAAAAAAATTGCAGAATCTGTAAAAGAGAATGAGTGGACAAAAGAAAAGCTGGAGCAAGTATTTCTTGCTGAGGCTGAAAAGGTGGGGGATAGAGGGTATCTTTTGTGGCCATTGCGAGTTGCGCTTTCAGGGAAAGAAGCGTCAGCAGGGCCGTTTGAGATCGCTTCAGTCTTGGGAAAAGAAAAAACGGTCGAGCGTATACAAGTGGCATTACAACTTCTTTCATGACAATAAAAAAAGCAGTCATCCTATTTCTTATTTTCTTCCTTGCTCCGGTAGTGTTTGGAAAGGTGCAGTTGGCACCCTTTGCAGATTTTTTTCAGAATCCTTCCTGGGATGCCTTCAAAACGGCATTTAGCCAGGTGTTTCAGGACGACTGGAACTTTTACAAGGGCTTCTTTGCTCCTTGGATTTCCAAGATCATAGACCTTATCAAAGGTAATCTACCGCCAGGAACCGAGAATCTCGTGCCTCAGGGCATCCTAGAGCCCTAAAATAAGGCCTTCTCTGGTATCTCTAACAGGGTTGACATGCCTTGAGGGGAGGGATATGGTGGATATAGATCGTTGCGCATAATTATACTTAAAAGCAACGTTATATGCAAACAAGCCAAAAGCCCATACCCCAGCACCTCCAAGACTTTTTAGACTGGTTAGACATTGAAAGGGGTTTATCTTCAAAGTCTCAAGAGAACTACGCCAGGTTTCTCAAAAAGTTTTTTGATTGGTTAAAAAAAAATAAACTTCAAGGTCTCAAACCCCATGAGCTTACACCAGACCACATCTGGAACTACCGTTTGTTCCTTTCTAGAGCCGAGTCCCTTAAAAAATCCACCCAGAACTACTACTTAATAGCTCTGAGGTCCCTTCTTTCTTATTTTACAGAAAAAGACATCAGTTCCCTTCCCTCTGACAAAGTAAAGCTCGCAAGGGAGAAAGAAGAACGGCAGGTTAGGTTTCTTACGTTAGAACAGCTTGAAAAGTTCTTTTCTGCCCCAGACACCTCAACATTTCGTGGCCTGCGGGACCGGGCAATTCTAGAAACTCTGTTCTCCACTGGCTTGCGCATTGCAGAGCTCATTGGCCTTAACCAGGAACAGATAAAAATACCCCAGGGTGAAGAAGAACTTGAGGTTTCTTTGAAAGGGAAAGGCGGAAGGATTCGCACCGTATATTTTTCCCAGCGGACACTTCAGTGGCTTAGCCAGTATCTGAAAGCTCGGAACGACAACCACGACGCCCTTTTTATCACGTATCTAAGCGAAAAGAAAAAAACAGGAGCTCACCGCATTACCCCACGCGCGATTCAGACAATGTTTCAGCGGTATGTGGTGAAAACCGGCATTCCCCTATCCACCACTCCCCACGTGATGCGTCACACCTTTGCAACCGATCTTCTTACTCAAGGAGTTGATATCAGAACGCTTCAAGAATTTTTAGGTCATAAAAGCATCACCGCAACACAAATCTATGCTCATGTCACAAGCCAAAAACTCCGAGAAATTCATCAAAAATTCCACAGCGGCAAAAACTTGAAATAAAAACGGAGCTCTCGAATCATCGAGAGCTCCTGCTGGTCTGGAGCGTGTTGCCCACATAGCTACCGTAGGTCCAGTCAATGTTGGTGCTTCCACATTGTGGGCACTTGAGGTCGTGGTATACGGAGGGTGCTCTATCGAAATCCCTGGGGCGTGCGGAGAATCCGCACTCCTTGCAGGTCGGCTTGAGCTTGCGCTGCTCATCGGCCTCCGAGCGAATGCGTTTCCGCTCCTCTTCGCGCCACTCCTCTGGAGGAATGGACATCCGTTCGTTGAGCCATACGACCTTGGGAGATACGGGAATGTGGTACTCCCCGTGGTTGATGCAGTGGCGAATACTCTCCTTGGTGTTTGCATCCATTCCAACCCGTGTAACATCGGGGTAGTAACATCCACAGGGATCTACTATCTGGCCTTCAAAATACGGTCCAGGCATGACCTACTCCTCCTCTCAGCTTTTACTCGAGATCCACCCCTTCTTTATCATATTTTTTGATCTCTGTCCACATCCACAACCATCTCTGAGCGGTTGCGGTCTTCCCACTCCGGCACCTCTTCCTTTACGCACCAAAAGAAGTGGAACGCGCCCGTTGCCCCTATCCAGCGAAAGTTCTTAGCCAAGATTTTCCTGCGCTCCTCATAGGGGTATTCACGCAAAGAACGCACAAACTTGCCAAATGAGCCGTATTCGTGCTGAAGTTCCTGAACTACGCGAGCGTTTTCCTTGACGGCCGCAATCTTGGCTGCGTTGCGGATAATGCGGGGGTTCTCAAGCAGGGAAAGCAGTTCCTTACTCTTCATTGCCGCCACCTTGTCTATATTAAAATTGTGGAAGGCCTTGCAGAAATCTGGCCACTTCTCCCGCACCACCTCCCAAGAGAAGCCGGCTTGAAACACCGACTGGCAAAGAATTTCAAAGTATTCGCTGTCGTTTTTTGGCGTTTTTCTTGGGGGTATGATGTACTCTTGCATCGCTTATTCTACACAAAGTGAATTATTCGTCGAGTTTGTGGGCTTCGTTCAGGCCTTCTTCGTCAAATTTGGTTGAAAACCACGCCTCAAGAATTTCTTTTGCAAGTTCCTGTGAGGTATATCGCAAACTCATGCAGAGCATATTCGCATCGTCCCATTTCTTGGCAAGTTTTGCAGTTTCAGCGTCCCAGCAAAGTGCCGCTCTCACTCCTCTGATTCTGTTCGCCGCCATGCATATACCTGTGCCGCTCCAGCAGAAGATAATGCCTTGGTCAACTGCGCCGGCAGCTACTTTTTGAGCCGCTTCTTTCCCTATTTCTGCCCATTTCCCGTTTTTCTCAACCAAATCGCCCAGAAGCAAAAGTTCATGCCCTTTTTCTTCCAAATAACGAACCACCGAATCTGTGAGATGAGTTCTCTCATCAGACGCAACAACGAGTTTCATACACGTATTCTATCCCTTCAACAAGTTCAGGGCAAGCAAAAAAATCTGGTTGTTTGGTACAACCAGTAAAACCTTTTTGTGCTGTATGTTTGGTTAGTTGTGCTTCCCTGCATCCTCTATTATTCTCCGGATCTCCTCATCTTCTGCCCGAATCACCTGTGGGTGAGCTCCTTTGTATACCGGATGACCCGGGATGTTTTCTAGGGCAAAGACATTCATTGCATTCCCTGGAACAATCTGCCGCGTTCTCGTACTCGATATGACCGTGGGAACACCGTCTGCAATTCGTATTCCGGTTTCTTCGGCTACCGTTTTTGCGATCTCCATTTTCTCTTTGGGAATACGAATAGCAACCCATAACATATCTTCCCACTTAACCATCAGTAGCTGAAAGTCCTTATTGCTTTCTGTGTTTGGTGGAAAATGAAGATACTCAAGCCTTACCGTAAAGAGGAGAACGCCGGCACGGCGAGGCGAGATCGAACCAAGCAGATGGGTATACGCGGGGTTTCGGATTTCTCCCTGAAATTCTCTGGCTGTTATCTGGCGAATTCCGGGTTGCATACATTACCTCCTGCAAAGATTGCGTAAGACGCATTCTACATTACTATTATAACTTTGTCAAGCGTCATCTCACTAAAAAGAATAGTTATCCCCTTTCTAGCAAAACAAAACCCCGCTTCTTTGATGCCAAAAGTGCGGGGTAAATGTTGCACAATGTTAATCCCCTTCTCTTTGATCTACAAGGCCGCCCATATACATGGCGGTGTAAATCAAATCGCCATTCAAGTATATTTCTTCTTTGCCTGAATAGTTCTCAAGCGTGCCTTCCCAATTGTTTGCGTATCTAAATTTCCCTTCGCTGAATTCTTTTGGCCCTCGGAAGCCCTCTCCCCTTTCTGCTCGCAGTGCTTTCCTTCAGAACAAATATCCTTCATTTATATTGGATACTTTATCGTCAAACCAGCCATAGTACACCATAATCCATACTGGTTTGTTTTTGTAGGAAATAATAGTTCTCCCTCCATAGGGCTCTCCTCCAAAATAATTGTCGTGAAACTTCCAGTCGCCCGATTCATACCAAAGAGTAGTTGATCCATCACTCTCTTTTACTTCGTTCTTCGGATTTTCGCTTTCGTAGCCAGCGCCGTGGGCTTCTTTCTTAAATTTCCTGAGTTCGTTGAGATCGATCATAATCTTATCCTATCAAAAAACCGTCTCCTTGGCGATTTTCACTATCGCCAATTCCACAGCGGCAAGAATCCCAAGTATTGACGGTTTCCTATTTTTACCATAAAGTATGGCGAGTACTATCCTGTTGCTCTAGGAGGGCCTCGTGGGAAACAAGGTTGTTGCGATACTAATCATAACGCTTTTTGCCCTTGCTGCCTGCGGTTCCCATGTGACATTCGAGCAGGCGGTGAAAGACCCGTCTCTCCGCCAGAACTACATCCAGCAAATCCTCAAGAAGCATTCTGCGCCTCCTCAAGTGAAGATTCTGGAGTACGCTACTCTAGAGGTTCTGGAAGAGTTGAGAAAAACGCATCACTTTGTACCAGAACCAGACACTCTCATGGCCGTCAATCCGTTGGAGGAGATTCCAATACCCCTTGTGGGAACCCGAGACGTTTCGGTACGCATCACTGCGTTCCCAGGAGCATTTGACGTTTCCTACGTGCAAAATGAACGGGATTTCATTGCCGCACTCTTGCACGAATATCGCCATGTGCTTCAACTCAATACTATGTATGTGGCGGGGTTTTCCTACCGGGACGACTTCCTGGTCATGGAAGGCGCGCATAAGGGAGAACATAGCTTTACTGTCATCAACCTCGTATACGAGCTGGATGCGTTCCGCGACGAGATTAAGCGCGTAACATCAAAGGATTGGGGGTCGTCTACCCTTTTTATCCAGCGTAGACATGCACTGTATGCTGAGACCTATCTTAACCTTCTCAAATACTTGGAGAAGGGACCGCAGCACCATCCCCAAGTAGAAGAACGGATGAAAATAGAGTTCTTCGCGCCATGGCTCCGCGAAACTGTGCTTTTCTCCCTCACCCCCGAAGGAAAGCCCAAACTCATCCATCCACGCACAAAGGAAGAATACACTCTTCCAGAGGAAGTACTCTCAAAGTAAGAAGCTGGCCTTGCCGGCTTCTTTTTTTGTCTTGGCCAAGATTCCTCAATGTCGCACAATGTTAATCCTCTATACTAACTCCTTCTATATCCTTATATGCCTTCGCTCTAATGAAAAAAGATGTCTCAATCTCTAGATTGGCAAGAATAGTATTGGGAGGAATAATTTTAAGCTTTGGCTTATTTTTAATATCATACACCACATAGATATAATAATTTGATATTTCTTTACCAAGTTTAGTCAAAAGTTTCTTGTACAGGGAGATAAAATCGCCGTTAGGATGACTCATTCCTTTAACCTCAATAAGTCTGCTCCCGGATTTGATATCGTAGCCACAACCAGTTGTACTCATATCTTTTGGATACCGACCATGTTTACGCTCATACCCCATGACTAATTTCATTGCTTTTTGCTCAATGTCTCTTGCCATATTCGAATCCTACCAAAAAATCGCCTCTTTGGCGATCTCTGTAACGAATTGTCGTACCATGGTAATCCCTTTCTACCTTCTTTTTGGTATTCCAATATTCAAATGAGTAGCCGATTGGTCTGTAGAATAAGCAGAAGCGCCTCTTTGAGATTTTCCTTTACGTCTTTAAGAGTTTTCCCTTGCGTATTAACTCCCGGGATCTCCTCAACCCAGCCAAGATACCATTTCCCCCGTTTTTTATATATGGCTGTAAATTGCCGTGACATACGCAGTTATTTTATCTATTATGCAAGCGGAAGTCAATAAGTTAAAGCTTAAACTCTTCCCTATCGGTGGGAAGATCAAACTTGGCTTTTATTTTGTTGAGACGCCTATCAATTGCAGAGAAGATGCGCTCCATGTCTTCTTTCGCATATTCATACCTTGCCTTGGCTGCGCAATTTCCAAGAATTCGCAGCCGATTAATAACCAAATTCGTCCTACGCTGAGCTAAGCGGCGAAATCGGTCACGCTTGTTCTCATTTTTTAGGGTCTTTTTCTTCATATTCCATTATTCCCCTTCCCTACACTGCTGTCAATCAAAGAGCAGAGGGTCTGGCGGCCGTACTACCTGGCTACATCCCCTCCGGTAACAAAGATAATCTCGCCGGTCACGTAGCTGGAATCGGCCTCAGAGGCAAGGTAGACATAGGCAGGCGCCATTTCATCCGGTTGCCCTGGCCGGCCCATGGGATTCCAAGAACCAAAATTCACAATATCCTGCTCTGACGAGTCCTTAACGGTCTGCAAGGGCGTCCAGACAGGTCCTGGAGCAACGCAGTTTACGCGAATGCCTCGCGGCAACAGCTCTTTTGCAAGGGCTTTTGTGAGCGTGTGGGTTGCAGCTTTCGTGCCAGAATATATCACGTATCTGCCTCCGCGAGAGCCCCCAATAGACCCTGTGTTTATAATGCAAGCTCCCCTTTTTAGGTAGCGCAGCGCCTCGCGCGTCATGTAATAGTAGCTGAATACGTTCACCCGGTACATCCGTTCCAGCTCCTCATCTGAAAACTTCTCAATATCGTCTGACGGAGACATGGTGGCCACGTTGTTGACAAGAATATCCAGCCCTCCAAACTCCTGCACTGTCTTGTCCACGGCCTCTTTGCAAAAGGCGCTGTCTGCAACATCACCCTCCAAGCACAAACACTTTTTGCCCAGCTTTTCAATTTCTTCTTTCAGGGCGTGGCCGTCTTTGCTTTCTGCAGGAAGGTAGGTAATGGCAACATTTGCGCCTTCCCTGGCAAACAGGTATGCCACGGCGCGGCCAATTCCAGAATCCCCGCCTGTAATCAAAGCGGTTTTCCCGACAAGCTTGTTTGCTGGTTTGTACTCTTTGCCCTGGTATTGCGGCAAAGGCCTCATTTCTGCCTCAAGCCCGGGCGGCTCCTGGTGCTGGGCCGGAAAGGGCGGTATTGGTCTTTCTGATTCTAACGCCATATCTCCTTATACCATACTTACATGAGTGGTTCAAAAGAAAGAAGGCACTATCGTGCCCTCGTTTGTATTGCTCGGACTATCCCCATCGCAAGCAACAATGCCCCCACCACAATTAGCAAGCTTTTCACTGGAGAAAAACCGAGCTTATTTGTCACCACCACTATGGTGAATACAATAACTACCGGGACCGCGTAGTACCACCAAGGCAATCGCTTCATTTTCCCCCTCCCCTCTCTCTGTTACTTACGAAAGATGTGGTCCTTTGAAATCGATGACTACTCCCCTTCTCCAAGCAAGAGTACCAAGGATCCTTCCTTGGCTTTCTGGTCTACTTTAATGCCTACGGAATCCCCTTTTCCTGCCTCCTCTACCGGCTTGTACTCCACCTGCATGGAAGAAACCTTCTGCTCAAAGGAGTTCTCTCCCCTTTCAATGCGGATGCGCTCGCCAACCTTTAGGGTGTCTTGAAGCTCTACAATGGCCACCCCTGCCTTGTCGTAGTAGTGAGTGACTTTTCCTATTGGCTTCATATACTCCATTATTCCCCTCCCCTGCGTTGCTGTCAATCAACCACGATTGTTTGCCTGTCTCATTGCTTCTTGCATTTCTGAAAGAGTAGGCGCTCTCCCCTCTTTTTCGCATCTTTTCTTGAGCTGGCAAACCGGACAATCATCATAATACTGTTTTGCGTTCGTCACCTCTTCTATGTTTTTGGCAATTTTTGTCCTTTTAAAAAAGTTCATACATGTCATACAATGTTAATCCCGTTTCAAATTTAAGAACTCAATAAATTCGCGCGGTTTGAAAATTTTCAGACTCTTGCTCTGCGCAAAGTTGCGCACCGCCTCGGTTAAAAAATCATTATCCAGTGTCAAAAGATAATCGCAACGGTCAATTGCAGATGCGAGAATCGGCGCATCTTCTCTCTCGATAATTTTTTGTACCGGCTTTAATTGGTTCTTTTGGGGATTTGGCAAAACTTCGATTTTCGAGAAACCAAGAAGGAGGTATAAATTGTGCTCGAGCTCTTTTTGCTTGGGAAACTTTGTCCGTAATACCTCCACAGTTTCTTCCAATACATATTCATTGATAAAAAACTCCAGCTCACCACGATATTCCCTCAGTAAATAAAAAGAACCGCCCCTTGAAGACAATAAAGCGGTTATCAGAATGCTCGTGTCGAGGAATACTCGGCTACTTGGGACCATACACTGTCCGATAGTTTTTCTTTCTAGTTCGTTCCGCTTCTTTTACTGCCTTTGCCCAATTTTTCTCATCCACGTTGAAATCCGGGTTGCCGGCCGCTAATCGTTTTAAGCTCTCCAACTCTATTTCAACTTTCCGTATTCGCTCTTGAGTATTTACGCTTGCCATATATTGATAGTACTTTACTTCTAAATCTTTGTCAAA
>Ga0213870_1001480_pt1 | contig 10568 bp, 9 predicted proteins | sample WICALVC2017_Meta_FD_160119 | JGI IMG/M metagenome (GOLD analysis project Ga0213870, IMG submission 160119) | Freshwater microbial communities from subterranean cave lake in Wind Cave National Park, South Dakota, United States - WICALVC2017 | ecosystem: Environmental > Aquatic > Deep subsurface >... | reverse complement strand
GAGATGTAGCGCGCCCAGTTTTTGAACCGCCTCTTCCACAACTCTTGCACAATCTTCTGGATGGGAGAGGTCTCCCTGAATCAACGCCGCCTGCCCCCCCTTTTTTTCTATGGTGTGGGCTAATGCCGTCGCATCCGTATCAGAGCGGTTGTAATGTATCCCAACCTTCGCCCCACGTGCGGCCAAGGCATCCGCCATCGTTGCACCGATTCTTCGACCTGCCCCTGTAATTAAAACCGCTTTGCCTTTAATTTCCACGGTTATTCTAGTGCTTCAGGGAAATGCAGAAGTTTCAAATAACGCTCTTTGGGGACGGCAGAGAGGAACGTGCCCAGACGAGGGCCTTTATCTCTTCCAAAAAGCAGGTTATAAATAATCTGAAAAAAACGGTGTTGCGCATCAGGAAACGAAGCCTCGGGCAGGTCTTTTTTGGGGATTTCATAAACCTGATGTGTGACCTCATCCAATCCAATAGGGTCTTTGTTCATCAGCCAACTATAAATATCCGCCACCCAGCCTTGTTCAGACGGCGAAAGTGTCTTGAAATAAGATTGATCAGGTTTTGACAAAAGGGTGATCCGAGCCGTTGGCGCATAATGAAGAATCCATGAGGACGCCTTCCTAAGCCGCTCTTCAAGACAGTCCGGCTTGGACAGGAGACCCATCCGATTGAAGATCGTTTCCAGGGCTTTCAGGTTCCCATCGACGATGCCGCAGAAGCTGACCAGATGTTTGAATGGAACCGGGTACACCGTGCGTCCGGAAATTTTCGAAACCGCCACCTCGTGGCTAGGCGGTTCAATTTGATTTGCTCGGTCAAATGCGTCATAGAGATTCTGAATCCCTTCGTCTAAGATCAGGTCAAATGCCCGATTCGGCGGGGTCTTGGCAAACACCCACAGCAACAGTTCAGGCTGATAAATCTCCAAGGCATCTTTAGGCGTTAACAGGAGGCCGGAAGAACCGCTCATTTTTCCGGTGACCCCTTTCAGTCCGATAAATTCGTACGGTTGAAAAAGCGGAGGGTCATAATGAAATATCTTTTTTGCGATCTCGCTGGACACATCAAAACTCCCTCCCGCCGTAGCGTGATCTTTCCCCCCCGGCTCAAAGACAACCCGTTCATGCCGCCAGCGCATCGCCCAATCGACCTTCCACGGGAGTTTAATGTTGCGTGCAGTGTTAATCTCTAAATCCTGATGATGCTTACATCCGTCGCAAGCGTAAGAGAGTTCTGTCTCGGATGATCTCCAGCCGACAATCCGAGTGGTGTCCTTACCACAGCCATCACAATAAATGGTCAATGGGAAAAAACCTTCTCTCGCTTCAGCCGATTCTGATTGTGTTTTAAAGCCTGCCAAGATGTCGTAAATGGCACCGCGTGCCTGCACAGCCTCATCGATCGCCTCGCTATAGATGCCGTTTTCATACAGTTCAGTCTGACGAAGGAATAAAGGGGCGATCCCTATTTCTAAAATAGACGACTCAAATTCTGCTTCGTATCGTGCCGCGTAAGAGGGATACTGATCTTTTGGATCAGGCACTTTTGATAAGGGCTTGCCGATAAATTCCACGAACGATTTTGGGATATTTTCAGGGACTTTTCTGAATCGGTCAAAATTATCCCATGAGTGAATCAGTCGGACAGGCACGTTTCGATCTTGAAGCGCCTTTGCAACGAACCAGATCGTGATAATGTCACGGAGATTCCCGACATGAACAGGGCCGGAAGGGCTGATGCCGGAGGCTAATGTCAATGGAGATGGCCCCGTATTTTGTCGGCTAATCCGCTCCGCTATTTTATCGGCCCAATGTGTCATGGCCTAAGTATAAACGAATAGGTGCGTGAAATCACCCTGCCGTGTTTCATGTACAAAGAAGGGGTTTAACAGAGTCGGAATGTTGGGGGACTTTTTGCCCTTGTCATGGCTCTGTTTCTTTTTGTATAGTGGTGTCTGCTTTGCGAGCAGACAAAGTGGGGATCATTTTGTTCTTGAAACGGGTATTGCCGATGAGCAATAATTGATCATGAAGCGTCTGTAAAAAACTGTAAAGATATTTATGCATGGATAGGGCCATACAACATTTTAGCAGGTATTTAAGGGTCGAACGGAATGTTTCGCCCCACACCCTTCGGAACTATATCTCTGATCTGGGCCTCTTTCACGCTTTTTTAATATCGTCCGGACAAACAGTCGATCTGAATGAGATTGATGCCAACGGCCTTCGTGGCTATCTTGCTTACCTGAAGAAACAGGGATTGCGTGCTACATCGGTTGGGCGTAAATTAGCATCGCTTCGATCATTTTTTAACTATATGACTCAAGAAGGCTGGGCAAAGCAGAATCCTGCGCAACTTATTTCCACCCCTAAACTGCCGAAGCGTCTGCCAAAATTCTTGACGGTAGATGAAGCACAGCGGCTGATGAATGATTCTCTGATGAATGATTCTGAAGACGGCAAAAAGAAATTACGGGACTCGGCTATTTTAGAGACGTTTTATTCTACAGGGATCCGGGTATCAGAATTGGTTGCCTTAAAAAAAGAAGATATTGATTTTCAATCCGGTTTAATCCGTGTTCTGGGTAAGGGTAGGAAGGAGCGGGTGGTTCCGATTGGCGCGCGTGCCATCCTTTCCATTAAAGAATATCTACAGCAGGGTGTTGCTTTATCAGGGCCAATTTTTTCTAACGGCAGGGGCGGTGCGTTAACAACGCGGTCTGTCCATCGCATTGTAAAAGGTGCCATGCGGCGGATCGACCAGTGTAGCTTTTCTCCGCATACACTGCGCCATACCTTTGCTACACATCTTCTGGAGGGGGGTGCCGATTTGAGATCGGTTCAAGAGATGCTGGGACATTCTTCCTTATCAACCACACAGCGTTATACCCATATACAGATGGATCATCTGATGTATGTATACGATAAGGCCCATCCCCGCAGTCATGGAGAAATCAGTGGATAAAGTAGAAATTCGTTCAACAACTATTCTTTGCGTGCGGCGGGATGGGGATGTGGTGATGGCCGGAGATGGGCAGGTAACACTGGGTAGCACCGTGATGAAACATAATGCCAGGAAGGTTCGCAAAATCTACAACAATTTAATTCTGACCGGCTTTGCCGGCGCGACCTCGGACGCCTTCACCCTTTTTGAGAAGTTTGAGGCGAAGCTTGGAGAATATCATGGGAATCTTACGCGGGCCGCCGTCGAGCTTTCAAAGGATTGGCGCACCGATCGTATTTTAAGACGGCTAGAGGCCCTATTGGCCGTAGCGGATCGCGAGCATTCTTTTATTCTTTCTGGCAATGGAGATGTGATTGAGCCATCCGACGGAATTTTAGCCATTGGATCAGGAGGCCCCTACGCGCAGGCCGCGGCGCGGGCATTGCTATCTCATACCGCTCTTTCTGCCCGCTCGGTTGTAGAAGCGGCGATGTCGATTACTGCCGATATCTGTATATACACGAATAAGGAAACGGTGATAGAGGGGTTATATCCCGCAACCGTTGAATTGCCAAAGAGTGATCAGGGCAATGGGGCGTAAGGAAGATGAAAGGAAGATGACAGGAGTGGAGAATATGGATTTAATTCCGAGAAGAATTGTTGAGGAGCTGGATAAATATATTATCGGACAAACGGAGGCTAAGCGGATGGTCGCGATTGCATTGCGAAGCCGGTGGCGAAGACAACGTCTTCCCGCAGAACTTAAAGATGAGGTGATGCCGAAGAATATTATTATGATTGGCCCGACAGGGGTTGGGAAGACCGAAATCTCACGCCGATTGGCGAAGCTGGCCCATGCGCCATTTATTAAGGTCGAGGCGTCGAAGTTTACTGAAGTCGGCTATGTCGGACGTGATGTCGAATCAATGATCCGTGATCTGGTGGAGTTGTCCGTGAATATGGTGAAGAGCCGGCACGGTGAAATGGTACGTGAAAAGGCGGCAAAGATTGCGGAGGATCGGCTTTTGGACCTGCTGTGTCCTCCCCCTCCATTGCAAAAAAATTCCGGTGTTTCGAGTGAATCAGCGGAGACCCCTCTCTCTCCTGCCGCGTCGTATGAACAGACCCGAAAGAAGTTGCTCAAACAGTTGCGGGACGGAAAATTAGATGAGCGATTTGTTGAATTGGATGTCAGGGATAAAACCTTTTCCCCTATTGGGGTTATTTCAAATGTCCGGATGGAAGATCTTGAAATTAATTTACAGGATATGTTGGGTAATATGATGCCGGGGAAAAAGAAGAAGCGTCGTCTGAAGGTATCGGAGGCGTTGTCGCTTCTGTCTGCTGAAGAGTCTGCCAGGCTGATTGATATGGAGGATGTGACGCAGGAAGCGATACGGCAGGTGGAAGATTCCGGCATTGTTTTTATCGATGAAATTGACAAGGTTGCGAGTTGCGATAAAAGTGGCGGAGGCCCCGATGTCTCCCGTGAGGGTGTGCAACGGGATCTCTTGCCGATTGTTGAAGGATCAACCGTGAATACCAAATATGGAATGGTGAAAACAGATCATATCCTGTTTATTGCCGCCGGTGCATTTCATACGGTGAAACCGTCCGATCTGATCCCCGAATTACAGGGCCGTTTCCCGATTCGTGTGGAGCTCTCTTCGCTGTCAAAAAACGATTTTATTCGTATCTTAACCGAGCCGCAAAATGCCCTCACGTTGCAGTATCGTGCGCTGTTGGAGACGGAAGGGCTTGATCTTCAATTTACAAAAGAGGGGATCGAAGAGATTGCCGCGATGGCGGTTATGGCCAATGAACGAGCTGAGAATATCGGCGCGCGGCGTTTATTCACCATTTTGGAGAGATTACTGGACCCGGTCTCATTTGACGCGCCTGAACTTTCTGAAAAAAAGGTTGTGGTGGATCGTCCTTACGTCTCGGAACGGCTTCGTGGTATTATTCAGGATCAAGATTTGAGCCGCTACATTTTGTAGTTTTGCAAATGACGAATTTAAATCTTCGTGTTCAGACCTTAATTGAAGCCCTTCCTTACATTCGTGCCTTTTTTGGAAAAACGGTTGTAATGAAATATGGGGGTGCGGCGATGATCAATCCCGCCCTGAAAACCAGTTTTGCTGAGGACGTGGTGTTGATGAAATATGTAGGGATCAACCCTGTTGTCGTGCATGGCGGAGGGCCGCAGATTTCTGGCATGATGAAACGACTGGGCAAAGAGGTCAGGTTCGTAAAAGGGCTTCGTGTAACCGATGCGGAGACAATGGAGATTGTCGAGATGGTATTAGGGGGAACGATTAACAAAGAAATCGTTAACCTGATCAATCAGCATGGGGGAAGAGGCGTGGGGCTCTCTGGAAAAGATGCAGGACTCATTCGGGCGAAATCCCTAAAAGGTGCACGCGACTCTATCGATCATGTTGGGCATGTGGAGACGATTGATCCCCAGATATTAAGGACGCTTCAGGAGGGAGAGAGAGAGGGAAAGAAGGGAAGGTTCATCCCTGTTATTTCTCCTGTTGGTGCCGATGCGCAAGGGAAAAGTTATAATATCAACGCCGATTTTGTGGCATCTCATATCGCCGTGTCTGTTGTAGCCGAGAAGCTGTTGATCTTAACGGATACCCCAGGCATCTTGGATGAGTCGGGAAAATTATTGCCGACGTTAACGAAAAAAGAAGTTGCTCGTATGATAAAAAAAGGGATCATTCGTGATGGGATGTTGCCGAAGGTTGAGGCGGCCATTTTTGCTTTAGATGGCGGCGTTCAGAAGGCACATATCATAGACGGGCGGATTCCCCACGCCCTACTCCTAGAGGTATTGACTGATCAAGGGGTGGGGACAGAGATTGTGTCGTGAGAGAGAGAGAAACCCTCGCCCTGCGGGCATACATCTTAAAGAGGGGAAGTTACATATAACACACACAGAACGGGACTTTACGGGGTTTAATTCCCCTTCTTAGAAGGGGTGTCAGGCAAAGCCTGACGGGGTAGTTGAAGAACCAGGGCGCGTGGCGGAACAGGTAGACGCAGCAGTCTCAAAAACTGCCGAGGGCAACTTCATGTCAGTTCGATTCTGACCGCGCCCATTTCTTATATTTCAATCACTTATAATGGAATGATTTTAGATTCTAAAAATCTCTGGAATGACACATTAAATTCTTATAAAATTACTCTATTTCAAATGGTTTCATATCAACATGAAAAAGCTGTGGGGATAAAGGGGAGATATCTCCTCTTTTACTATATCGAGTTATTCGACGAATTTGACCTTGTAGATATTTTTGGGTTCACTCATCCACTCAACGGCATGAATCAGTGTTTCAGAGGTTAACGTCCCATGTTCAAACTCTACGATTGTGCTGACGTTGTTATAATCTTTAAAGAACAGCCAACGCTTCGGTACAGTAAAATCGGCCTTTTTTACACCGGGAACGCTTAATAATGCCTTATGAATTTTAGGCATTGATTTTTTTTGCATTCCTTCTATTTTTAACTGGACATGCAGAAGAGGCGGCGGCTGCCCCATCGACAACCCCGCCGGGGCGAATGCCATAAATAGGATGAGAAAAAAAATAACTGGTCTCATGATCAATCCCCTCAGTTCACTATACCATAAAGAGGTCTCTTATTGCAGGTGCTGGAAAATATTTATGTTGACAGCCCTGATAGGCAACCCCATGTAGGTTGACAGGAGGCGATCCTTACGTTACAGTCGAACACTACTATGGTGTGCTGGCGATGAATCCTTACCTTAAAGTTGTTCTAATGGCATTGGGAATGTTGGTTGTCGCTTTTTTTATTTATCAAATGGTGATGGTCATCTCCCCCGCGTCCGACCTTTTTGCCCCTCCGTAACGTGATATTGCCTCTACAAGGTTTTATAGGGGAAGGGCTGATGCGGGCGGGGATGTCAAACGGTGTTATTTATTGAATTGACCCAATTCTGTTAAGGTGGTACAATAATTATAGGTGTCTCAAATAAGGAGTCTTACGAAGGCGATGAAAAAACTTTCTGATCATTTTGGAGGAGGAAATACGGAAGAGAAGCTGATTGAATACGAACGGGAGATAGAGAAATTGCGGGTGCAGATTGCCTCCATGGAACATGAGCAGAAAGAACAGCGCCATTCGCAGTCTTTTCTGGATCAGGCATCTAAACAAAACGAAAAGCTGGCCAATTCATTAATTGAGGCCAAGAATCATATTGCCGCGTTAAAAAAAGAAGTGGAGCGGCTTACAGCACCGCCCTCCACTTATGCGGTCTACGTTGGTCCTGAAGATGATGAAACGGTCTCTGTGTGTGTATCCGGCCGTAAGATGAAGGTAAAGCTTCATCCTGATATTGCCGTTCGTGATCTCAAGAAAGGACAGCAGGTGATTTTAAATGAAGCCCTGAATGTTATTGAAACACGTGGATTTGATCGGCAGGGTGAAGTGGTCCATCTGAAAGATATTTTGGATGACGACCGGGCGGTTGTTGTGCTCCGTTCAGAGGAAAGTCGTGTTGTTGAGCTGGCAAGCGAGGTGCAAAATGGTCGCTTATCGGTTGGAGATAACCTGCTTTATGATGTGCGGTCAGGCTTTGTCCTGGAAAAACTTCCTAAGTTAGATGCAGGAGAAGTGGTTGTGGAAGAGATTCCAGATGTCACTTATGAAGATATCGGCGGTCTATCCGAACAGATCGAACTGGTTCGAGACGCGGTGGAACTTCCTTTCCTGTATCCTGAACTTTATGCGACACACAAGTTGCGTCCTCCGAAGGGGGTGCTTCTGTACGGTCCTCCAGGGTGCGGAAAAACGATGATTGCCAAAGCGATTGCCAGCTCAATTGGTAATAGATTAAAGGGGCGGAAGGGCAAGGAGATTCGCAACTTCTTTCTGCACGTTAAAGGGCCGGAGTTGCTGAATAAATATGTTGGGGAAAGTGAACGGCAGATCCGGGAAATTTTTAAAAAGGCCCAGGAACGTGCGGAAGAAGGACATCCCGTTATTATCTTTTTTGATGAGATGGATGCCCTTTTCAGGACGCGGGGAACCGGAATCTCTTCGGATGTAGAGTCTACCATTGTTCCCCAATTTCTATCTGAGATTGATGGATTGGAACGATTAAAAAATGTCATTGTCATTGGCGCATCCAATCGGCAGGAGCTTCTTGATCCGGCCGTCATGCGGCCAGGACGGCTTGACGTGAAGATTAAAATCGAGCGGCCCAATGAAAGTTCGGCACGTCAAATCTTCCGTAAGTATCTCACGTCGGATCTCCCGTTTCATCCTGAAATGCTTGAAAAAGAAGGTCATGACACCACGAAAGTGATCGATCAGATGATTAATGATGTTGTGGCAGAGATGTATGCTATTAAGGAAGAAAATAAGTTTTTAGAGGTGACCTATGCTAATGGCGAGCGGGAAATCTTTTACTTTCAGGATTTCTCTTCGGGAGCGATGATTGAAGAAATTGTCTCCAGAGCAAAGAAGTATGCTATTAAACGGGCGATTGCAACGAAAATAATTGGTATTACCCAAGGCGATCTTTTTCGTGCGATGAAAGAGTCATTTAGAGAAAATGAAGACCTTCCCAATACAACAAACCCTGATGACTGGGCAAGAATATCAGGAAGAAAGGGAGAAAAGATTGTCCATATCCGCACGATTTCAAACGAAAAGGAAACCGAGACAAAATCGATTGAAACCGTTTCAACAGGTCATTATTTGTAACGTTGTAGCCTATCGGAAATCGTAAAACATGAATGGGATTGTTGGAAGCGAGACGGAGTTCGGTATTTCCGTCCGAGGTGAAGGACGGCCTGATGCTGTCTCGAATGCCGTATTTCTCGTGAATAGTTATCCCTATTTACTTCCCGCTTCGCCGCTTTGGGATTATGAAAATGAAAATCCCCTTTTAGACGCGCGTGGCTTTGAAGCGGACGGAGAACGAGAGCGTCCTAGGTCAGATTATAACAGGCTCTTAAACAAACTGCTTATAAATGGAGGACGGTTTTATGTCGATGGTGCGCATCCCGAATATTCGACGCCCGAGTGTACGAATCCACTGGAGTTGGTGTTATATGAGAAGGCCGGTGAGCGCATCTTAGAGTTGGCCGTCGATTTTGCCAATAGACGAAAACAGGGTGATGCCCGTTTTTCCATTTATAAGAATAACACCGATCATAAGGGAAACAGTTATGGATACCACGAAAATTACCTTGTTGATCGATCGGTTCCGTTTGAACAATTAGCCTCACAACTGATCCCATTTTTTGTTACCCGTCAGATCTATGCCGGTGCGGGAAAGGTCGGTTCCGACACAAAAAGCGGTTCAACGCATTACCAGATATCGCAACGGGCTGATTTTTTTGAAGTACTCATTGATCTGAATACGATGGCCAAACGTCCCATTATTAATACACGGGATGAACCCCACGCCGATGGAACACGATACAGGAGATTCCATGTGATTGTAGGGGATGCGAATATGTCGGAGGTAACGACCTATCTGAAAGTGGGCACATTAATGCTGGTGCTTGAGATGATCGAAAAAGGGTGTCTTGTTAAAGGGGTTGACCTTGACGAGCCGATTCGCAGTATGAGGGAGATTTCTCGTGATCTCACGTTAAAAGAAAAATATCGATTGCAAAGGGGCGTGGAATGGAGTGCCGTTGAAATTCAGCGGTCTTATCTGGAGGCGGCGGAGCGTTGCTTTGCGGAAAGCGCCGATGCTATGACGCAGGATATCTTAAGACGGTGGCGCAGGGTTCTGAATCAACTCGAGGAAGAACCGGCGCAATTAGGGCGCGAGATCGATTGGGTGATTAAAAAGGGTCTCATTGAATCGTATATCGAACGGAAAGGATGCGGGTGGAAAGATTCGCGCATCGCGATGATGGATCTGCAATATCATGATGTGAATCGGGAAAAGGGGCTTTATGCCGCCCTCGAACGGGGAAATCATCTGGACCGGTTAATCGAAGAGGATGCAATACAGCATGCACAGGAATTTCCTCCAGAAGGAACAAGGGCATACTTTAGGGGGACATGTTTGAGAAATTTTTCCAAAGATGTTTATGCCGCCAGTTGGGCGACCGTTCTGTTTCACGGAAGCAATGGCGTAATAAAAAAAGTGCCTCTGATGGACCCCAGAAGGGGAAGCAAGGCGTTAGTCAGTCCTATTCTTGAGAAGGCAAAAACGGTAGATGAACTGCTTTCTCTTTTGGCAATATAATGGCATTGTTCTCTAGGTGAACAGGCCATTATATCTATTCGGAACAAGGAGACGATATGGCAAAACAAGACCAAAAGCGTTCAACAAAAAAAGAGGTTGAGAAAAAGGAGGACGAGGTTACATCGAATCCGGAAGTGATCGAAAAGGGAAAAAAATTAAAGGAAGAGATGGATGATCTTCTGGATGAGATTGACGATGTCCTTGAAGAAAATGCGGAAGAATTTATTAAGAATTATGTACAGAAAGGAGGAGAGTAAAATTTTACACTTTGACGATCCAGGATCAAGTTTTCACATTTTATTACAGAGCCAGCAACCCTCATCCTTCCCTCTCCCCGTGGGAGAGGGTGTCCGTAGGCTGGGTGAGGGGTATGGTATGTCA
>Ga0213870_1001479_pt1 | contig 10570 bp, 9 predicted proteins | sample WICALVC2017_Meta_FD_160119 | JGI IMG/M metagenome (GOLD analysis project Ga0213870, IMG submission 160119) | Freshwater microbial communities from subterranean cave lake in Wind Cave National Park, South Dakota, United States - WICALVC2017 | ecosystem: Environmental > Aquatic > Deep subsurface >... | reverse complement strand
ATTTTCCTCGCCAAATAACTCCCCTTTCCCTCGGCTTTCAGCCGTAGAGTCTCCAAGAGGCCCTTTCTTGTGAATTTCATTGGCTGATATAAATCAGCGTTGAGAACTAATTTTCGGATACCACACTTACAACAAAAACATAGTTTTAAAAACCTTATTCGTTATGATTTTATATGGAAGATAAGAAATCACAAGGATTAAGTAGCTATATAACACCTTCAGAAGGGCCAAGCAAGCCAACAAGTGATAATAACAACAAAATGCCTGAAGATTTTGAGAATCTTAAGAAAAAACTGGAAGTTTTTAGAAAAAATATCATTAAAAAATTTCCATTTACAAGGTCACTAGGTTTACTCCCAACAAAAGCTTATCCTATGCTTGAAGAAGAGGAAATTCCTCCAGAATTTCAAGAAGAAATAAAGAAGACGCGGCCATTACATTTAGTGATGATCATTCCAGAAGAAGAATACAAAGATATAGGAAAGATAAAGCCAGACGTTGTAAAATTAGCAAAGGAATCAGGAGAAAAACTTTGGATGCATATTAAAACAGAAGTAGATCTCTGGAATTATGGTTTAGACTCAAAATTCACATTCCTAGACGCAATCTCAGCAAGCATGCCGCTTCACGACAAAGGATTCTTAGGCGCATTAAGAGTAGCAAATATTCACAAATCTCTTGTCTTAAACAGATTCGACAGATATATCGCAAGCTATGTCATTGCAGGAAGTTTAGTAAGAGGCACAGCAGATGAAACCAGCGACGTTGATGTGTTCGTTGTCATTGACGATACAGATGTCAAGAGAATGTCAAGAATCGAACTAGTTGAAAGATTGAGGAGTATTATTTTTGATTATATAAGGGAAGCAACAGCCCTCGCAGGGGTTAAAAATATCTTAAACGTCCAAGTCTATCTTCTCACAGATTTCTGGCAAAGTGTCAAAGACGCCCAACCAATTATGTTCACTTTCATTAGAGACGGAATTCCTCTATATGACAGAGGAACATTTCTACCATGGAAGCGTCTCCTTTTAATGGGTAGAATCAAACCTAGTCCAGAAGCCATAGATCAATACATGAAAGAGGGAGATAAAACAGACGAATTTATCAGAAGAAGATTAATTGACACAATGGTTGACATTTACTTCGGTATCGTCACACCAACACAGGCATTGATGATGTTAGCAGGCCATGCCCCGCCTGTTCCAAAAACAATAGTTGCAGAAGTCAAAGAAATTCTCGTTGACAAAGAGAAAGTAATGGGCCAGCAAGAACTTAAAACTTTAGAAAAAGTAGTCAAATATTACAAAGATTACGAACACGGTAAGCTTAAAGAAATCACGGGAAAAGAAATTGACGACCTGAAAAAGGAAGCAGATAATTATCAGAAAAAAATGAAAGCAATTCGCGAGAAACTTGAAATGAAGATGCAGGAACATCTTGTTGAAAAGATCCACAATGAAATGGAGAAGCTTCTCAAGAACATTTTTGGTAGTAAAAGTCAAGATGCTCTGGTGCATGATCTCGAACATGAGCTAGTAAAGAAAGGAAAACTTCCTCCTAGAATGACAGAAATCGCAAAAGAAGTACTTCGCATCAAGCGAAAAGTCAAAAGCAAAAAGCTAACTCCTACAGAATTGCAAAGAATTAGTAGAGATGCTAATGATCTTATTAAAGAATTAATAGAGTATTCACAACGTAAAGAGTTAGTATCTGTAGAAAAAGGTGTTGTCCAGATCCTCTACAGTGGCAAAAAGGCAGAAATTGTTCTAGCAGACTCAGGCGCTTTCTTAGTAAGCGAGAGCGCTATTAAAAAAATCTCAGATAAAGCTCTTCACGACTCTGATAAAAAAGAATTAGAAACAGCTTTATTACAAACACGAGACAGATTACAAGTAAAATTAAACTCAGCTATTTTAAATGTTTTAAACAAAGAATTAGGCAATTTTGAGCTTATTCTTTAAGCAGTCTGAAATAAAATTAGTGGTGCCCTTTACCTTTTGTAGTTGTCTCTTTACCAAGTTCCTCTTTGGTTATTAGATACACTAAATTCTTTTCCAATCCAGATCTTTTTTCTAATCTAGTACGTAAACTCTTCCAACCCTCACCCAGTAAAAATTCCATAACTCTTTCAGGAGTTTCAAGATTCTTAGGAAGATTAGAATTCACGTAACCATATATTCCTTCATTATCCTGATCTAATCTAAAGTATGGATTTTCCTCAAATTTTTGTCTTATTACATCTACAATATCCTTCTTCGGAAATTTTAATAGCCATTCTGACATATAATCTATAAGTTTATATTTATCCTCTTTGTCATATCTATTATAAGCAATTATCAAGTGCGATACTATAGAAGCATTAATATGCCGTACATCACTTCTCATATATGGGCTCAAGGGAAAATTAGTTTTCATTTTTATAATTATAAAAAGATCATGGTTTTTTAAATCTATCATTACTAAAATTTATACATCAATAAGTTTTAAAAAGCCCCACTATCTCAAGAGATAATGAAAGGCATTGTTGTTCAATTCAGACGAGGTAGGCACACCATACATGAAAGACATTATCTTTTAGATCTAGGCCTACAAAACAGAGAAGAAGCAAAAAAAATGACAGGCAAAGGATTAGTATGGAAAAGCCCTGCTAGAAAAGAAATAAAAGGAAAAATTAGTGATGCTCACGGAAATAAAGGATTAGTTAGAGCTATCTTCGAGAAAGGACTTCCAGGCCAGGCAATAACAACCGAAATAGAACTAAAAGATGCTACATCAACCAAAGAAACAAAAAAATCAGAGGAGGCAAGGAAATAAATGGCGCTGAGAAAAGCAACCGCATATTCAAAGAAAAGAGTAAGACCTTATACAAGAAGATCACGATCGAGGCAAAAGGCGTATATAAAAACAGTTCCGGGAGTAAAAATAGTCAAGTATCATATGGGAAATGTTAAGGCGTACCAAGAGGGAAAACACCTTTACAATGTCCGCCTCATCACAGAGGAAAAAGTCCAAATCAGAGATAACGCACTCGAAGCCTGTCGTATGTTTGTAAACAAAATCCTGGACAAGAAGGCTTTAGGTCAGTTTTATTTCGCAGTAAAGATCTATCCTCATCATATTCTCAGAGAGAACAAAACAGCAGCAGGAGCAGGAGCAGACCGTCTTTCAAGCGGAATGAAACATTCATTTGGAGTCGCAATCGGAAGAGCAGCAATCGCCAATGCAGGCAAGGAAATTTTATTCGTCTCCTGTGAAAACGAAAAAACAGCAAGAATCGCACGTGACGTCCTCACTCACGTCAAAGCTAAAATACCGTCGCGAACAAGAATAATTTTTGAAAAAGTTTCAGCTTCAGCACAACTACCTCAACTACAATCTACTCAAGAAGCAATAGTTGAAGAGATTTGAAAGAACGCTTGTCCTCTTTAGAGGGTATTGAGTTCCTAAGGAAGAAGGAATCCCTTGCGCTCGCCCAAACCTTACATGTAGAGAATTTTGCAAAATTGCATAAAAACAAAGATACTAAATAATCAATAATATTTATTAACTCTATCTCTCTCTTTTATACATGTCTGATAAAAAAGAGAATAATCATGTATTTGTAAAATGGTTTTCTGAATTAACTAATAAAAATGTTGCATCTGCTGGAGGCAAAGGCGCAAGTCTGGCAGAAATGTATAATCATAAATTTCCAGTTCCCCCTGGTTTTATTGTAACCGCTCAATCCTACCAATATCTTATAGAAAAATCAGCTCTCGCAGATGATATGCAAAAGATTCTCTCAAATCTTGATATAGAAGATACAGAAGAATTAAACAAAGCATCTGAGAAAATCCAGGAATTAATAAAAAATGTACAAATGCCCAAAGAATTAGAAGATGCTATTTTAGAAGCCTATGACATTTTAGATGTGAATAAACCAGATAATGCAACGAGAGGAGGAGCATTAGCAATATTAAAAACAAGTCACGAACCTCCCTTTGTCGCTGTTAGAAGTTCTGCCACGACAGAGGATCTGGAAAATGCAAGTTTTGCAGGCCAACAAGAAACATTTCTAAATGTAAAAGGAAAAAAAGAGTTATTACAAAAAGTAAAAGAATGTTTCGCCTCTCTCTTTACAGCACGAGCAATTTATTATAGGCAGAAAAAAGGGTTTGATCATAGTAAGTCTTATTTAGCAGTTGTAGTCCAAAGAATGATTGACTCAGAAAAATCAGGCGTTATGTTTTCACAAAATCCAGTTAAAGAAGATAATTCAATTGTCATAGAAGCTGTTTGGGGATTAGGAGAAGGAATTGTTTCTGGAAGAATTAAACCAGACAATTATATAATCTCAAATAATCTTGAAAACTTCAATATTTTAGAAACTCATGTCGCAGACAAAAAAATAGCAATAGTAAGAAATTCTTCAGGAGAAAATGAAATAGTTAAATTAAAAGAAGAAAGAAGCAAACAACAAGTTCTAACTGGTTATGAGGTTAAAAGACTTGCCCAATATGCAAAGCAATTAGAAGAGCATTACAAAAAACCTCAAGACATAGAATTTGCAATAGAGAGTAATACTATTTACATAGTACAATCACGGCCAATAACAACAAAAGTATCCCAAAGAAGAGAGGGAGAAATCTCAGGAGAGATCTTGCTTTCAGGATTAGGAGCTTCGCCAGGCATCGCATCAGGTGTTGTAAAAGTAGTTGATACAATGAAAGATCTCCCTAAAATTAAGCAGGGAGATGTCCTAGTAACAAAAATGACAAACCCAGATATGGTAGTCACAATGCAAAAAGCATCAGCCATTGTAACAGATGAAGGCGGTTTAACCTCTCACGCATCTATAATCTCCAGAGAGATGGCAATTCCAGCAGTTGTAGGGACAGGAAAAGCCACTCAAAAATTAAAAGAAGGACAAGTTATAACTGTAGATGGATTTACAGGAAAAGTATTCGAAGGAAAAGCAAAAACACAACTATCAGAAGTAAAACCAATTCTTCCTACGAAAACAAAAATAAAAGTAATAGTGGACCTTCCAGACTTTGCTGAAAGAGCAGCAAAATCAGGCGCCAAGGGCGTTGGTTTAGTAAGAATCGAAGGAATAATAGCCAGTTCAGGAAAACATCCTATAAAATATGTCAAAGAGGGAAAAATAAAAGATTATATTGCCGTCTTAGTAAATGGTCTAAGAAAAATAGCTCTTCCTTTTGAAGAAATTTGGGTAAGAACATCTGATATAAGAACTGATGAATTCAGAAATTTAGAAGGTTCTAAAAAAGAGGTGGAAGGAAATCCCATGCTAGGGAATCATGGAATAAGATACAGTCTAAAAAACCCAGAAATAATAAAAGCAGAATTAACTGCCTTAAAAGAACTTGCCGACGAATTCCCTAATAAAAAATTTGGTATAATGGTTCCTCAATTAATGTCTCTTAAAGAGCTAAAGCAAACAAAATTGTTGATTAATGAAATACTAATGCCGAAGAACGTTAAGATAGGAATAATGATTGAGACTCCTGCAGCAGTTCAAATAATTAATGACCTATGCAAAGAAGGAATAAATTTTATAAGTTTTGGAACAAACGATCTAACACAATATACACTCGCTATTGACAGAAATAATACAGAAGTCCAAGATCTCTATGAAGAGACGAATCAGGCAGTATTAAACTCGATAGCATATGTAATAAGGAGGTGTAAAAAATACAACGTTGAGACAAGTATATGTGGTCAAGCAGGAAGCAAAGAAGATATGGTAAAGTTTCTCTTAACAGAAGGAATAGACAGCATATCAGTCAATGCAGACTCTGCTCATAAGATAAGCGAGCTGATAGCACAACTAGAAAAATATAAAGAGCAACAACCTATAGAAGAAAAAATAGAAGAGCAAGAAATAATTGTTGAAAATATTCCACAAAAAAAAGAATATAATATAGAGCAAAGTCCAGATTACAAGGAACATCAAAAAATTCCTTTAGAGCAAATGAATGAAACAGAAATGGCTGCCCTACGATCTCTATTTTCACAAGCTGAAGAGAGAACTCAAGAACAAGATCAAGAATCAAATGAAGAAAAGAATGGAACAGTTCCTATAAATCAAGATATAGAAGAGGTTATCTTACAAGAATTAGGCGAGGATATAGCAGAGAATTATGAAGATGAATATGAACCAGGTGAAGCTAACAACTCAGAAAAAGAAGAAGTTCCTCTGCTAAACGACGCTATCCCTGTAGATTCAGAGCATTTAGAAAATCCAGAAGATCAAAATATTAAGCCTGAAGAAATAGACCTTACAGAAGAATGGGAGGGAGAAACCAAACCAGTCTAACACTCCTTAGATTAGTTACTTCTATATAGTTATTACAAATAGAAAGATTTAAATACCCTTTCTACCTAAAGAAACTATGCCAAATGCTAAAAAAAACAATGCGGTGGAATTCGTGTATAATATAGACTTGTCTCAGAAAGTTAGTCAAGTTAAAAAAACTCTTGAGAATGAAACAAGAGGAGAACGTAGGGAAGAATTACAAGCAGAAATTGATAAATTAGTATATCAGGTCCTGGTAAAAAACAAAGAGAGTTTAGGAATAGATGAAACTCTCCTTACTCAGCTAACTCTAGATGAATTAAGAAAACCCCAATATGAAGATTTGTATAAGACAGCTGAAATATATGCTCATAATATTCCTAGAGATAGAGCCAATGTTATGTTAAAAAATAATCTAGAAGGCATATTGTCAGATATTCCTCAAGAAAACCTTGATGATATTGGAGTATCTAAAGAATTTAATGAGACTTTAGCTAATGATGAATTAGTGCATGAATATTCAGAAATTGTTAATGAAGCTATGCAATATAAAGCTACTGAAGGAGTTGTTAGGAAATATAAAAAAGGAGAAAAGTTAGATGAAAAAGAAGAAAAGTTCTTCTATGGTAGTATAGCTGAAAGTGTTGGTGAAAAGTTTAAAACTATACTTAAAAATAAAGGTTTTAGTGAAGAATCACAGGATATTGGGGCAGGTATAGCTGCATTATCCTCCTCTGTTGGATTAGTAAAAAAGGATATTATAGATAAAAGTGCCGACAGAGCAAATGAAAAAGCAAAGGAAAAGTTTAGAGATTATGAAACTAAACAAGGTAAAAAACTTGTAGATTATGTAAAAAAAGGAATAACTAAATTAGTTAAAGATAAGGATACAGATAAATACAATGTTGGACTTGGCTCTGTTTATAGTACTGCAAAAAGATATGTAGTAGATAATAAGCTAGATGCAACAGATGAAGATTACTTCAGACTTTTAGCAGCTTAATTCACTCCTTCTTAGAATCAATAAGCTGATCAATGAGCTTGGTCATTTCTAGAAGGAAAGAATTTGCAGTATCCTGCCATTTATCAATTTCATTGCCCTTTACTTCGTGAATTTCTCGATGCATAATCCCTTTATGTAAAACATAGATATCTCTTAATTCTCTAACCCTAGCAATATCCATCAAACCGCTATCAACAAATGTAGTCTTTAACATTTGAGGAATATGCTCTGGGCTTGGAGGAAGTTTTCCTGCTGCGATAAGTGCTCCCTGTGCAACTTCTACCATGGTCCAATAAACACCTTCTATAGAATTTAAAATAGCGAATTTACTTCTAGCTAAATGAGTAGGAGCTCTTTGTAAAGCCATATAAATCGCCTCAGGGGTCGAATTAATCTTGCCCTGCAACAACAATGCCTTTAAAGGATTAAAGAATCCACCAGCATCTATCAAAGCCTCACCATATCTTAAAACATTCAAAACAACAGGATCACCATGAGACAAATCCTGCCACCACGTCGTTAATTTGATAGTATTCACATGCAAATCACCGGCATATCTCTGTGCGGCGATTAATTTCCCCAACTCTTCACGATACCACGCAATGAGTTCCATATCCCAATTTATAGAAGCGTCATCTATGATCAAGATAATATCAATATCGGACCCGTGCCTAGCACTATTCTTAGCCTGTGATCCAAATAAAATAGAGGCCTTAATCATCCTATCAAACCTTTTCTGTACTTTCTCAGCAAAATCAATTGCTATTTCTTTCTCATCAACAATCTTTCTTGGCTCAAGAGGCAGCTTCTTAATTAATTTTATCCTGCTTTTATTTTCATTTTTTTTAGGAAATTCTAATCTCTTCTTTTTTTTCTTTACCATATTTTTTCACTCTTTTTATACAACATTTAAAGATTTAAGTATATTTAAATCTTTAACCTTTTCCTTATATGTCCATATTATTCTCTATCTTCAAAAAACTATAAATAGCCAACAAATATTTAGATTATCCAAAAATCAACAACCTTAAATAATCCTCTCCCTTATTCTCACTATGACTCAATTTAAAAAGGAAATAAAAGCATATGTATTAAAAAATGCGTTAGAATTTGGCAAGGCAGATCCCGGGAAAATTCTACCAAAGCTCTTCCAGCACGGCCTAAAAAAAGAAGAGATAAAAGAAATAATGCCAGAGATTCAAAAAATAGTAGATGAAATTAACGCTCTATCTCAAGAAGAAAGGCAATTGCTCTTCGCGAACTATGAAAATATTGTCAAAATAAAAGAAGAAAAACCCCGTGACCTCCCTGAACTTCCAAAAACAAAAGGAAAAAAACCAGTCTTCAGAGTTGCGCCTTTTCCTTCAGGAGCTCTTCATTTGGGAAACGCAAAGACTTTTATTCTCAATGCATTATATGCTAAAAAATACAAAGGAAAACTCCTTCTCGTTATTGATGATACCATAGGCAGTGCAGAAAAACCTATCGAAAAGGAATCCTATAACTTAATAGAGTATGCTCTAGCTTGGCTTGGCGTTAAGCATGTAGGGAAAATAATCTATAAATCAGACAGATTAAGAACTTATTATCAATATGCTAAAAAATTAATAGAAAAAGATAAGGCCTATGTCTGCTATTGCACTCAGGAAGAAATGAAGGAAAACAGGATTAAAGGGATTGAATGTAGTTGTAGGCAATTCCCCATAAAAATTCAGCTTAAAAGATGGAAAGAAATGTTCAAAATGAAAGAAGGTCAAGCTACCTTAAGAATCAAAACAGATATGAATCATTCAAATCCAGCGTTCAGAGATCGTGTACTATTCAAAATCTCTCAAAGGCCACATCCAAGAGTTAGAAAAAAATATCGAGTCTGGCCAACTTTAGAAATGAGCTGGGCAATTGATGATCATCTTCTTAAGATTACGCACATCATTCGCGGCAACGATCTAATGATCGAAAGCGACGTGGAAAGATACATTTGGGATATATTCAGATGGCCACATCCAGAAATTATCCATACTGGCCTGGTTCAAATAGAAGGCATCAAGATCTCAAAATCAAAAGCCCAGAAAGAAATAAGATCAGGAGAATATATTGGATGGGATGATCCAAGAACATGGAGTATTCAAAGTCTCGCAAGAAGAGGCATTACACCAGAAGCAATAGAAAAATTCGTTAAAGAAATCGGAATTAACAAACAAGATATAATAGTTCCGATAGATTCTCTCTATGCAATCAATCGCTCACTTAGCGATGCAATCGCCCCAAGATACTCTTTCATATCCAACCCAATCAAACTCGACATTACCAACAAACCAGACTGGAAAACTATAGAAATCCCAATCCATCCAGATAAACCAGAAAAAAGAAAAATCTCTCTCAATAATATATACATTTCGCAGGCAGATTTCAATAAATTTGAAAGCGAGGAAATAAGACTTTTGCATCTTTACAACATTAAACTAAATAAAAACGCACAAACAGCTGAACTCACTTCAATAGATAATAAAAATATTCCTAAAATCAACTGGGTTTCAGATAAGCTCAAGGCAAGAATCTTAATGCCCGATACTACTTGGATAGAGGGCATAGCAGATTCTGGAATATCAAAACTAACAAAAGGAGCAATCCTCCAATTTGAAAGATTTGGTTTCGTGAAGTATGATAAAAAAACGCACTCAAAAAATGAGGTTATCTATGAATTCTGGTTCACACACAAATAAACAAGAAACTAAACAAAATTCTCTAAACAATCAAAAATTCTTCGACATAGTGCATTGTTGCATAAGCAAGAGTTTTCAGATATTGTCAACTTAAAGGGACAAGTATATATATTCTAAAAATTTTACCTTCCTGAAAGGAGGTAAACAACATGAGTTGTCCGAAGTGTCAAAGCAATAAGATTTCAAAGAGGGGAAAGAGGTATAACCAATCTGGAATAAAACAGCTTTATCTTTGCAATAATTGTAATAGAAAATTTGTTGAAGTCGATGGTTTTGAAAGAATGAGGCATAACAAAAAAGATGTTGTCAGAGCAATCCATCTTCATAATAAAGGTTTATCTTTGTTTGACGTGAAGGACCATCTTTGGCAGCATGACGGAGTCAAAGTTAGCAGAGAAGCTATTAGAGAATGGATTAAAAAGTATTCTTCTTTTTTAAAATCCCACAAAGAAAAAGGTAAAACCTAAACTTAAAGGAAGACAGCATGGAGATGAGAAGTATATCGAGGTTAATGGAATAAACGATTACTATGATCTGAACACC
>Ga0213870_1001478_pt1 | contig 10572 bp, 2 predicted proteins | sample WICALVC2017_Meta_FD_160119 | JGI IMG/M metagenome (GOLD analysis project Ga0213870, IMG submission 160119) | Freshwater microbial communities from subterranean cave lake in Wind Cave National Park, South Dakota, United States - WICALVC2017 | ecosystem: Environmental > Aquatic > Deep subsurface >... | reverse complement strand
GGTTAAAGGCAGGTCGTAATCCGCAGATGTCGCCGTGCCAGCGGTCGTTAAGGTCACAACCACCTCTTTCGCCGAAACCGCGCTTAACGTCGCCGTTACATCCGTGCTGGTTGTCCCCGTCTTCTCGTGAATCTCTCCTGCACCTATCGATAACGTTACCTTCGGCAGCGGTGTCTCATCCACAACCGTTACCGTCAACGTCTGCTCAGTCCCCTCCGCGCAGGTGTCATCGCACGCCATATCAATCACAACCGTCTCGTCCTCTTCATCCAATAGATCATCATTGACCGTTAACGTCACAGACCCGGACACACTACCCGCAGGTATCGTTATCGTTAGAGGCAATGTGTAATCAACATCGCTTGCCGCCATGCCTGCAGCCGTTAAGGTTACCGTGACATTCTTTGCGGAAGCCGCACCTAATGCTATCGTCACCAATGTCGAAGTCGGAGAGGTCTTCTCATTAAGGCTTACGCTTTCCACTGTTAGTGTCGCAGTAGGCGGATCCGTCTCATCCACAATGGCTACCGTCAATGTCTGATCATTGCCTTCCGCGCAGGTCTCATCACAGGCCATGTCAATAATAACCGTCTCATTCACCTCATCCAACGGGTCGTCATTCTTCGCCGTTAACGTGACAAAACCCGCAAGAGACCCTGCGGGTATGGAAATCACTAATGGCATCGTGTAGTCCAACGTGGCTGCCGCCGTGCCAGATGCCGTCAACGTTACTGTCACATCTTTGGCCGAAACCACACCCAATTCCGCCTTCACTTCCGTGCTCGTTACACCTGTCTTTTCATTGATACTGCCGGTTCCCGTCGTTAAGGTAACCGCCGGTGGGTCATTGTCATCAATAATCGTAACCGTCTGCGCAACGCTCGCGTCGTCCGCATTCGTCACACCACTGATCGAAACCAACACCGTCTCATTCACCTCATCCAACGGATCATCGTTCTTCGCCGCCAACGTCACAGAGACAGAACCAACCCCAGCAGCGATCGTTATGGTTAAAGGCAGGTCGTAATCCGCAGATGTCGCCGTGCCAGCGGTCGTTAAGGTCACAACCACCTCTTTCGCCGAAACCGCGCTTAACGTCGCCGTTACCTGTGTCGATGTCGTACCCGTCTTCTCATGAATCTCTGAAGCGCCTACCGATAACGTTACCTTCGGTAGCGGCGTCTCATCCACAACCGTTACCGTCAATGTCTGTTCAGTCCCCTCCGCGCAGGTGTCATCGCACGCCATACCAATTACAACCGCCTCGTCCTCTTCATCCAATAGATCATCACTCACCGTTAACGTCACAGACCCGGACACACTTCCCGCCGGTATCGCTATCGTTAGAGGCAATGTGTAATCAACACCGCTTGCCGCTGTGCCTGCAGCCGATAAGGTTACCGTAACATTCTTCGCGGAAGCCGCACTCAATGTCACCTTAACATCCGTGCCGGTCGGCGACGTCTTCTCATTGACACTATTATTCCCAACGGTCAGTGTCGCAGCAGGCGGCTGGTCATCATCTAAAATAGTAACCGTCTGGCTAGAAGGCGCTCCCACTTTACAATTACTGCCGATACCGCATTCAGCGTTAATCTCTATCGTCTCATCAAACTCATCTAATAATGGGGATACCTCATCCACTGCCGTTAATGTCACAAATGCTGATAATGTTTCAGCAGGGATCATAATGGCGGCCGGTAATGTGTAGTCGGCATTCTTCGTGGCGGAGCCGCCCACGCCTAATGTTACCGTAATAACAGCATCAGATCGACTATCTAAAGTCGCTGTTACAAGCGTTGATGAAGTCGCCCCTGTTTCACCGATACTGCCACCCCCCACCGATAGAGAGACCGTGGGGGTTGGCTCATTATCAATAATTGTCACCGTCTGCGACGATGGGGCCCCGATAACAAGCGAACCATTTTCCGTGGAGGCTGAAAGAATGGAAATCGTCACCGTCTCGTCTGCCTCTTTTAACGTTGGCAACTCATCAATGGCCGACAATGTTATAAAAGCCGATAGCGTCTCCGCCGAAATCACAATCGTTGTCGGGAGGAGATAGTCAACATCCTTCTTGGCCGTACCTGCCGTGCCGAGGGTCACAGTCACATCAAAAGCGGACGGATTATCGAGTGTCGCGGTAACCGTCGTTAGCGAGGTCGTTCCCGTCTCTTCCGCAATAGTCGCGCTCCCGACCGACAGCGTCACGGTAGGGGGCAGCTCGTCATCGACAATGGTCACCGTCTGCTGTTGTGTTCCATTCTCCGTGCAGAACTCATCGCAGGCGATATCAATAATAACGGTCTCGTCCAATTCATCTAAGAGATCATTCTTGGCGGAAAGTGTTATGACATCACTCAGCGTGCCTGCTGGGATCATCATAACGAGATCACTCAAGGCGTAATCTGAGAAGGCTGCCGTTCCCGCTGTTGAAATCGTCACGGTCACATCAAAACTAGACACCGTATTCAACGTCGCCGTCACCGTTGTCGTACCTGCATTCTCATCAATAATGTTGCTGCCAATCGTTAGTGTTAAAGTGGGGTGGGGATCGTCGTTGATAATGGTGACAAACTGTGGCGCACTTACGTCAATCGCATTGACAACACCACCAATGAAGATCCGGACATTTTCATCATTCTCATCCATCGCCTCACTCAATACCGCCAAGGTAATTGATGCCGAGAGGCTTCCCTCGGGAATGAAGATTGTGCCGCCAAGCGTGTAATCAACATCTTCTATTGCCACGTCATTTTTTGTTAGTGTGACCGTCACATCCTGACCGGATTCCGTGTTCAACGTTGCTGTTACCTGCGTCGTTGACCCCGAATCCTCGACAAGGGTCGTCGCGCCAACCGATAAAGTCACCGTGGGGAATGGATCGTCATCAAGAATCGTCACCGTCTGTGTAGATGGCGTTCCAATCGCGCAAGTCGCGCAGGTGCTGACTGTTATAATCGCCGGCTCTCCGCCTTCCAGTTCATTAAGAATATCTCCAAAAACAGTAAATGGAATGGTGGCCAAAATGGAACCCGCCGGAATCGTAATCGTGTTAGGCAACACATAGTCACTTGGGTTTCTCGCAACACCTGTTTTTGTAAGAGAAACAACGACATCCAACCCGGATAGGGTATCCAACATAGCCGTGACATCGGTGGTTGTTCCTTCTATTTCAGCAAGACTGTTACTTCCCACCCAAAGCGTTACCGTCGGTGGAATGTCATCGCTCGTCAGGGTCACCATCTTCTGCTGCCCATCTGGCAGCCCCAACTCGGTACCATCAACCACCGCGGCAATATCCACGACAATCGTCTCATTGAGCTCATGCAACAGGTCATTCACAGGGGCAAGCGTAACCGATGCTGAAAGGGCACCTGCTGGAACGGTTATCGTTGTGCTGCCTAAGTTATAGTCCAGGATGTCAGTTGCGGTGCTTGTAGCGTTCTTGGAAACTGTTACAACGACATCAAGCCCGGAAATCGTATTAAGGGTTGCCGTGACAAGGATGGGGCTATCCGTTTCAGCAAGGTTATCGCTGCCCACAGAGAGCGACACCGTGGGAGGAATGTTCGCATCTGTAATCGTTACGGTTTGCGTTTGCGTGCCATTCTCCGTGCCGTTTGTGACAACGTCGACGTCAATGACCACCGTCTCATTCCGTTCATCTATATCATCGCGTACTGCGGCAAGCGTTACAGAGACCCTACCCGACAGATCATCCGCCGGAATCGTCATGGCCATTGGAAGCGTATAGTCAAGCGTCGAGGCTGCGGTTCCACTCGCAAGAAGCGTAATCGTGACATCCAAACCAGAAGCGGTGCTTAACGTCGCCGTCACAGCAGTGGAGGTTGTGCCAGTATCCTCATCAATAGTCGAATCTCCAATAGACAGTGTCACCCTAGGTATCGGATCATTATTCAGGATGGTCACCGTTTGCTGTTGTACGCCGCTCTCTGTACAAACCACATCGCAGGTCATATCAATAATAACCGTCTCATCCGCTTCATTTCGGGTGTCACCCACGGCCACTAACGTGACAAAACCCGCGAGACTCCCCGCGGGTATGATGATTGTTGTATTTAACGTATAGTCATTCGCCTTTGCAGTACCAGTCGTTGAAAGCGTTACGGTCACCTCTCGACCTGAAACGGAGCTTAATGTCGCCATTACCGATGTTGTTGTCGCCCCAGCATCTTCATCAATGGTTGTTGCGCCAACTGACAGCGTCACGGTAGGGGGAAGATTGTTATCAACCAAAGTAACCGTTTTCTGCTGTATGCCGCTTTCTGTGCAGGTAATACCGCAGGTCATATCGATAACAATGACCTCATCGTCCTCATCTAGGCTGTCAGACTGAGAAGCAAGCGTTACGTTCGCCGACGTCTGCCCCGCGAGAATCGTCAATGTGGTCGCGCTAAGCATATAATCCAACAGATCTGTTGCCGTGCTGGTTGCGTTCTTTTCAAGTGTCACCGTAACATCAAGGCCAGAGGGGATGTTCAATGTCACTGTGACGGTTGTTGTTCCGCCATTTTCATCAAGACTATCGCTGCCTACGGAAAGGGTCGCAGTCGGAGGCGGGTCCGTGTCTGTAATGGTTGCAGTTTTCGTCTGTGTGCCGTTTTCTGCGCCGTTTGTTACCGTGTCAATCTCGATGATCACCGTCTCATCCTGTTCATCTATTACATCACTTAACGCGGCAAGCGTCAGAGAGACTCTCCCCGACAGGTCGTCCTCTGGGATTGTCATCGTGATTGGAAGCGTATAATCAAGCGCCGATGTTGCGGTTCCGCTACTGATGAGCGTAACCGTAACATCCCGACCCGACGCGGTGCTCAATGTTGCAGTCACCAACGCTGTGCCGGTATCTTCATCTATTGAAGCGGGATCAATCGATAGGGTCACGGTGGGAATCGGATCATCGTTTGTAATCGTAACGGTCTTAGAATCGCTCATGTCGATGCCATTCTCTACACCAATGATAGAAATAATTACTGTTTCATCGATCTCGTTTTTCGTATCCTCAACGGATGCCAACACAATAGAAGCCGAAAGACTGCCTGCGGGTATCGTAATCGTTTTTACTAATGTGTAATCGTCATCTTTTGCGGTGCCGCTAATCGCCAGCGTTACCGTTACGTCCTGGCCAGAGAAAACATCAAGCACCGCTGTGACATTCGTCTTTTCACCCTCTTCGATAGCCGCTACATCAACCGATAGCGTAACGGTCGGCGGAGGGGTTTCATCAGTAATCGTGATCGTTTGACGCGATGTGGCGCCCACATTGCAATTGCTGCCACCGCCACAAAAAACGTCGACAATGACGGTCTCGTCCTTCTCATCCAATAGATCAGCTTTCGCAGTCAGGGAAACAGAGACCGTGGTCTTCCCTGCTGGAATAACCAGTGTGATCAGCCCGGCATTACCGAATGTGTAGTCTGTCCCCTCCGTTGCCATCCCACTCTTTGTGAGTGTCACCGTCGCATTGAGGCTTGAGACCTTGTCCAATCTGGCTGTAACAGTGGTGGTTTCACCCGCCTCAGAAATTTCGGTATTCTCAGCCTCAAGGGTCACCGTGGGGGGGGGATCGTTCTCGGCTAAGGTAATCGTCACCGATTGAGACACAGGCTCCAGACAATTGTTATCGCAGGCCATATCAATCGTCACTGCCGTATCAATTCCATAGATATCATCATCCACCGCCGTTAGTGTTGCCGTTCCACCCGATTGTCCGGCAAGAATAGTTATGGTTTTAGCCAAGAGGGTGTATTCAGAGGCAGCGGCCGTACCGCTTGTCGTCAGCGTCACACTAATATTTTTACCCGACGGCGGCAAAACATTTGCCCGAATCGTTGCCGTGCCTCCATTCTCCGCAATACTGGATAAATTATCATCGACAGTCAGGGTAACGGAGGGAAGACCGTCGTTGTCTTGGATCGCGATCGACTTTCTTTGTATCCCCAATGGGACGGCCCGACTGTCTTTAATGTTGCCAATCTCAATTACAATGGTCTCACTATTCTCATTCATCGTGTCGTTAATAACATTTAACGTCATCGAACCGATAACTTGGCCACTGAGAATAATAAGAACAGGGCTGCCTGATGAGAGCACGAGACCAGTGACATTATCGGTGAGGGTATAGTCTTCACCGAATGTCGCCGTGCCCGTTAGCTTAAGGGGGACCTCAATATCAAAACTGGATTTGATATTATTCAATTTGACTTGGACTGGGGTCGCTCCATCACTTTCCAAAAGATTGGTTTTGGTCACAACAAGGTTTGCGGTAGGGGTTTTTTCATCATCAACGATCGTAATGGTCTGCGATTGAGTACTGCCGGTTCCTCCATCAACGTTGGAAATGAAGATGATGACCGTTTCATCGTCTTCATCCAAAAGATCATTCCGGGCAATCACCCGAATAGAGCCTTCAAGCCTGCCCGCTGCGATCCTGATCACGGTTTGGTTTAAACGATAGTCAGTCGGATTGGTTGCCGTCCCAGCCTCATCTTCGGCTAAAGTGATCGTGACGGATTTTGTTGACTTAGAACTGAGTTTCGCTGTAACGAGGGTCGATCCTCCCTTCTCCGAAATACGACTACTGCGTATTAATAGCGTAACCGTTGGCTCCGGATCGTTATCGTTAATCAGTACGGTCTGACTTAACTCACCCGGCAGGGCGATACCCGTCGCACGACTCACCTTCGCCGTAAATAACTCATCCCCTTCAAAGAGTGAATCGTCGATCGTCTTAATCGTAACAGAGCCGGAAGAACTGCCCGGCGGAATGACAATACGGGCGCTACTCAGCGTGTAATCAGAGGTTATCCTTGCTGTTCCACTGAGTCTAAGCGTGAGGGTGATCGTTTGGGACGATGTCACATTGACCGTTGCGGTGAGCTGAATACTCGCCCCTTCTAAAACCGTGGTTTTATCTGCTGTCAGCGCAATATCTGGGGAGATGTCATCATCGATAATCGTGACGGTCTGTCGTACAGCAGTCCCCTTATCCGCGTTTTTGACCGTGCTAATGGTCAGTTGCACGGTTTCCCCAAAATCAAAAACGGTGTCGTCCAGCGCCGTCAACGTAACAGTCCCTGCGGTTGCACCCGCGGGAATCGTGATGGTCGTTCCGCTTAACCGGTAGTCAACGGCATCCGTTGCAGTGCCCCCTTTGGTCAGATCAACAGTCACGATATTGCTGGATGCCGAACTCATCGTCGCGGTAATCGTCGCTTCTCCCCCCGCCTCAAATATATTCACAGAATCGACTGCCAATGAAACGGTCGGCGCGGCATTGCTGTCAAGGATGGTAATGGTCGTCGATTGCGCGCCCAGCTCCGTCACGCCCGTCCCTGTTACCGAGTCGATGCTGATGACAACAGTTTCGTTTGGTTCATCCAGTGCATCACTATTTGCAACCAAAATGGTGTCGCCCGTCAATTGTCCAACGGGGATGGTGATGGTAGAAGATATCGCGGTGTAGTCGTCACCATCCGTTGCTACGCCCCCCTTGCCAAGCGTCACAATTACATCGGAAGAAGCCGCACCGCTTAGCGTAGCGGTAATTCGTGTTTGCCCGCCATCCTCGGCAATGAAGGTCGGCGACGCGGATATTGAAACTGTGGAAGCAGCAACGGCAGACCCTGCGGAAAAGACAACGGCGGAGAAGGAAAGGACTGCGATAGTGGGAAGAACACGGCTTTTATTCATACGCACACATGCCCCAAACAACGCCGATCTCAACGGGAAGAGAGCGGGGAAGAAAGTGCCTACACCGCACGAATCGGATATGCCTTTCAGCAGATCACAGCACCCTCTTCTTATCTTTTTTCCTACACTAATAGTCGGCACGAAGTTCCCCTAATTCAGTAAGAAATTTTTTCCCTATGCCACCTTATCGGCATGCGCCTTCGAAAACTTTAACCGGAAACAAATCCGAAAATGTAAACCCAAAAATCGCACTGTCATTTTTCCGTAACGTCAATTTATCCACACCATCTCCATGATCTTGCTATGTTATGTTGCAAGAAGCAGGCCATAATATTATCTCTTGAGATTAACCAATTCCTGGACAACCTCATCTGCCGTAATGATCACCTTTGAGTTGGCCTGAAACCCCCTTTGATACGTAATGAGTTTGACAAATTGTTCGGCCAGGTCAACGGTGGATCGCTCCAATGCATTCGCAATAATCTCGCCTCGTCCACCGCTCCCTGCCCCGGCGTTGATTGCCTCGCCAGAGAGATGAGATGCCATATAGAGATTCTTCCCAACGCGCGTTAACCCCTCTTGATTAGGGAACTTTGCAATGGCGAGTTGGTACAAGGACTGACTCTGTCCGTTGGTATAGAGGCCATTAATAAAGCCATCCTTATCCACCGTAATGCTCTGAAGGGAACCTGACGAGAAGCCGTCCTGATGTTGTTCAAGAAGAAGCGACAACGTCGGCGATCCAAATTGTGTCGTTCCGCTTTTTAGTCTTTCCGTCGTACCCTCAAAGTCAAATTTAATCTGTTGATCAGGGGACGCCCCACCCCTGAAATCAAAACCTCCCGTCGGGAACGTGGCCGCAATCGTCTTGGCTAAATCAAGCTGGCCCAGCGGCGTAAATGCCAGATTGCCTGTCGCCTGCACTTCATCGAAGGCGCCATTCTGATTGTCTTTCCGATCGACGACGGCGTTCCACTCCCATGTATTCGTCGCGGTCTTTCGGAAACGGAGATTTACCAGATGTTCAGCGCCCAAGGAGTCGAAAAACTTAATCTGATTGGAGAATGACGCAGACTGAACGATCGCCTTGACATTAAATTCATCCGAATCGATTTTTTTTGTGACGGTGAGCTGCGTATCGGACTGAATCGACGCCACCGTAAAGGACGACCCCCCCATCACCACGGCGTCACCCGGCAGAAGCTCGCTCAAGAACTTGGTTCCCGTGCCCTTTATTGTTTTTGTATCAATCTCGCCCGTGACCGTTCCGGTTAAGGGATTGCCGCCCTCGGCAAGAAAGGTTCCCTCCGTTAATCCCGTCTTTGCCGCAACGTCCGGATCAAAACCCAGATCAAACTTCACCGCGATCGGCCCGCCTTTCACATGCGTTAAGGAAACCGTTGTGCCCCTAACGACTTCGGCATGAACATCTGTAACATCCTCTACACTGTTGATCGCAGAAACCAAATCGGCAATACGATCAATCGGATTACCCCCGCTAACGATACCTAATCCGACGCCATTAATAATGAGGGCGCCGCCTTCTAGATCACCAAAATTGGTCGGTTCGAAACCGGTGACAACATTGCCCAATGCCGGATCCTCGCCAAATAGATTGAATGTGAAATCGGCCTTCGTCGTCGCCTTCGGTGGAAAATTGTGATCGGCAAGATTGATTGAATCGGCCTTTCCTATTTTTTTCGCCCCCGTGATCGGATCAATGGTTACAGGAGAACCTTGCAGCAGGAACCCATCGGGATTGGTCACCAGGCCTAATTTATTGTCATCAAAAATACCGGCCCGGGTATAAAGCGAAATTGTTGAGCCTTTCGGATCCTTCAGCACAAAAAATCCCTCCCCATCAAGCGTGAGGTCGAGGTTCCGATTGGTCTGATCCGGCGCGCCTTGCTCAAATAGATTGCGAACGCTGCTCACAGCCGCCCCACGACCAATGGTGAAATCGGCCATCTGCAACTTGCCGGGACCTGCGATACCGCCTGCAACCAATTCGTGAAACGCAATGTCATTTTCCTTAAACCCAATGGTATCGGTGTTGGCGATATTATTGCTGGTCACCCTTAATGCCTCCTGAAATACATTCACCCCTGTTGCCCCGGTTGATAATGAAGTTGAGACCGCCATGTTGTCCTCCTTCTCAGTCGATGCGTTATCAAAACAAACTACCGCGAAACCGAATGAATCTCCTCTAGTGGAACATCGTTCCCATTGACGGTGGCAATCACCTTGCCATCCTCATAAGAAATATTTGAAACCTCCCCCTTCGTCATGATCTCAATCGGAACAGAACGCCTTGCGCTGTCAAGAGATGCGCCGACAAATCGATAATCGCCCGGAGGAACCGCTATGCCATTATTATTCCTTCCATCCCACTCAACCTTATGGGTGCCTTTGTTCTGAAATCCTTTCATGGTCAAGGTCCTCACCACGCTACCCGATCCATCGGTGATATGAATAACGACTTCCTCGGCATCTGCATTCAAGCGATATACGATCTGATCCGGTTGATTCGCCTGATGCGAGACGGCCCCTCCAGACACTTCCACGCTGCGCCCTAATAATTCCGCGGCATTGAGACGGTTCATCAAGACCGATCTTTCCACGAGGGTGTCCAATTTTTTATTGGTCTCCAACCCCGACTCCAACGCGCGAAACTGGGCTAACTGAGCAACGAATTCTGTGGACTCCATCGGTTTAAGCGGGTCTTGAAATTGTAATTGCGTCGTTAACAAATTTAAGAAAGCCTGTTTTCCCAATGCCTCAACGCCCATCTCTTCGCCCCCCCCATTTCCAAGAGGGCAGACACGCCGGTCTGCCCCGAAAGTTAAATATAAAGAC
>Ga0213870_1001477_pt1 | contig 10573 bp, 6 predicted proteins | sample WICALVC2017_Meta_FD_160119 | JGI IMG/M metagenome (GOLD analysis project Ga0213870, IMG submission 160119) | Freshwater microbial communities from subterranean cave lake in Wind Cave National Park, South Dakota, United States - WICALVC2017 | ecosystem: Environmental > Aquatic > Deep subsurface >... | reverse complement strand
TGATGCACGAAACCGGTCATGGGACACTCTTTCGCACCCGTTGGCTCAATAAAACATTTGGTTTTGTCTTTGGCGTTATATCGGGCCTCTCGACGTATGTTTGGGCCAAGCATCACGCCTATCACCATGCCACCAACGGCAACTGGGAAAAATACCGCGGGCCGTTAGATACCCGATCTGTTGCTGAATTTGCGGTCATGACAGACAAACAACAACGCCGTTATGAATGGATGCGTACAATCTGGTGTGCCCCCTTTGGCGGATTTTTGTATCTGATTTTTTCACCTCGCTACAGATGGATAAAAGGTACGATCGATTTGATCTGTCATCTCATCAAAAATAAAATGGCTCAGCCCGGCGTTTCCGTTAAAGCACGCGCCGCGACATTCAAAACACCTTATTGGGATAATGCCACAGAGTATTGGCATCTCTTCTGGAATAATGTTGCATTGTTGAGTGTATGGGTGTTGATGTCCTGGTATCTGGGCGTTCTGCTCTTTTTTACGATTTACGTGATCAGTATGTCGTTTGCCGGGGGAGTTGTGCTTGTCTTGTTTACGGTTCAGCATAATTTTGATCATTCTTATGCGTCCGATACAGCGGCGTGGGATTATAATGCCTCCACGATACAGGGCACGAGTTTTTTGGTTCTCCCGCGCATGTTAAACTGGTTGACCGCCAACATCGCGTATCACCATGTCCATCATTTGTCTGCTGGCATTCCGAACTATAATCTTGCGCAGTGTCATGAAGAATATCAGGATCTGTTTATGGATGTTAAGCGCATCAAGTTATCTGACATTCATTGCGCCTTAAAATGCATCTTATGGGACACCCGTTCGCAACGGATTATTTCGGTGTCGGAGTATCGACAAAACGATGCCCCGAGCAGTCGATGACCGATTCCGCTACCCTTCCGAGTTACTGCACCGTAATGGTGATTTTCTGTGTCGTTCCCTTGGCTGTAATAAGTATAGTGGTCGGGAAAGTCAAACAGTTTTTTGGCATTTTATAAGTGGATTCTTCTTTTATCATGCTACTGCCTTTAACCCAGATTACGCATTAGGAAAAAGTGGTTTGAATTGGGTTATAATCTCTAATGCGTAGCATTAGGAGAAAAGGCATTATGGAATTTGATATAAGCTATACGAATAAAGAGGTTACGCCTTGGGGCGGAATGGTTTTTTTGAGGCGAATGTTGCAGAAGATTGGTTTTCGGGAGTTGATTGAGAAAAATGTTGACTTGCCACAGCCGGGATCGAATCGGGGGTATGAAACTGCAACGATTATTGAAATTTTTATCACGAGCATTTGGTGTGGAGCAAATCGTTTTTTGCATACTGAAGTCACGCGGCACGATCTAGTATTAGGCAAAATATTTGACTGGAAAGCGACACCACTTACATTTGCAATGATTGGTTATAATTTGATGTCACTTTTCCGAACATTTCTATTACAGGAGAAAACGCAGAAGACGCTCTCAACATTGCGGTACAGAACATTTGCAGTCGGTGCTTATTTTACAAAAGTAAACGACAAACTCGTGCTAAAAATCGCTCTCAACAAAAAAAGACGGGCATGGTTTAGCGGACTCTGGAACTATTCAAAAGTCTTCGAGTACCCTTTTATTTCCTCTAATGCGTAATCTGGGTTAAAAACGAAGAGGATCTTTATTCCAATCTGGATTGGCTTTGCGAGCATCAATCTGCAATTGAGGATCGTCTTTACCGTACACTCTACCCGAAATGGGAAGCGGGTTTATTTCTATACGATGTGACCAGTAGCTATCTTGAGGGCGAGCGGAAACAGAGACATTTCCTAAACTGGCGGAGAGAGGGGGATTTGAACCCCCGAGGCAGATTTTGGCCGCCTACACGATTTCCAGTCGTGCTCCTTCAGCCGCTCGGACATCTCTCCTTGTAAGGGTTAGTGATGGTAGCACACCCATACCTTCATGTAAATAAATCTTGCGCGTTTATTCCATCTTGACCCGTTTTTGCAGATTAAACAAAGAAACGATTTCGGCCACAGACGTCGCGTCATCAGGCCCCTTATCCTCTCTTATAAAACCGACCACCCGTGGGAAGCGAAGCGCATAGCCTATGCCATCGCTGTCTTTGCCTGTCGTATGATTTTGGGATCGGGTGATTTCGTCTGCGGTAACCGTAACCAAATATTTTGGCAAAACCCAAACATCGGGAACAATTTCAGAGTCAACAGCCATGGGCTTTTCTGGCGAAATGATTTCAGAAAGCCTCGCGGAAAGATCAACCAGTTCTTGTTCTGAAAACCCTGTTCCAATTTTTGAAACCGTCGTAAACCGGTCTGCTTCTTGATCGTAAGCCGCAACCAGTATCGTTCCAATACCAAATTGGGTGCGATGCCCATATCCTGTGTAATAACCGACGATACAAAGATCAAGCGCATCGGTCAGTTCCCCCTTGTAACTGCGTTTTAATTTAATCCAGTTAAAATTTCTAGCCCCTGCGGTGTAAGGCGCGTCTTTACGTTTTGCAACCAGTCCTTCCAAACCGCGTTCTATCGTTTCATTAAAAAGCCTTGTCAGAGAAGGCGCGTCTTCAATAACAATCGCAGAGGCAGGTTCAATCACAGCATTTTTGGGAATCAGTTCAATCAATTTCTTTCTGCGATCGGTGTAACTAAAGTGCGTATAGTCCACGCCGTTTAGGTAGAGCAGGTCAAAAACAAAAAATTTTAACGGAAAGTTTTTTGCCGCTTCGTCAATGTTATGTTTTCGCTTTCTCTGTAATGTCACTTGAAACGGAAATAATTCTCCTGTGATTAAGTTTACGGCCAAGGCCTCACCTTCCAAAATAACATCCTGATCTAAAAAAATAGCCTTGATGGCTTCCACAATTTCAGGAAACATAGCGGTCGTTTGTTCTTGATTGCGCGAAAAAAGCATTACTTCGTTTTGACCAGAAACAGCATTACGTCTTTTATGCGCTTGACAGCGAAAGCCGTCGTATTTTATTTCCGCGACACACGCGCCGATTTTTTCGATGATCTCATCGGGGGAAGAAAGCCTCTCACAAAGCGCGGGGCGAATCGGAAACCCGACAGAAACAGAAAGCGCGGAAATTCCTTCCTGTCCCGATGTGTAGAATGTCTTGGCGACAAGCCCTAGATCGGACGTCAGATGATAAGCGCGGTCTAACATTGGGCGGTCACGCCGATCCCCCTTGGAAAGCGCGAGTGCTTCTAACAGCGTGGCGTCTCCCACACCCAGCCTTAATTTTCCTGCGACAAATCGCGCAACATATTTAACCTCCGCGGGCGACAACTGCAAAAAAAGAGATGCGACACAATCAATTTTTTGATCCACACTCCCTTCGCCTGCCATCGTTGCAAGGCGGTACACAGATTGATAGACCTCCGAAACGGAAAGGGTACAGCAAGCAGTGTCCCTACAAATATATTGTTCTGCCGTTGCGCCAATATCTCCAATACGGCGATATTCTTTAGAAATAAGAACATCCTCTTTGTCTGCGCATTTGGCAATCGCGCGGAGGAGATATTTTTCGGCCATGCCAATGACGATTCCGTGAAAGGGGGGAAGCAGTTCCCCTTGTAAAAGATAGATGACTTTATCAATCTCTATCGGATCAACTGCTTTGAAAAGATCAGCCAGAATGGAAAACATTTCCAATCGTTTTGATGTTTTTTCAAGTTGGGCGAAACAGGTCGTTAGTGTGGAAAATTCCATGTTTTTGACTTTTGAGTAAATATACCTCTATAATCCGTATTATATAAGGTGTTTTTTTCAAAGTCGAGAAAATGTAATGATAAATACTGGTGCTAACGCTCGCTCTTATTTTTGGGCGCTGAACATGGCATTTATGATCATGGGGGCCTATCTATTAGCCGATACGGCAAATTTCTTTGTGGCCAAACATCTTGAGGACTTGATGCCACCGCATAAGGCAGGGCAGGGCGTCCATCAGAATACGGATCAAGATAAGATCGCTTCTACAGTACGAGATTACAGTTCCATCATTCGCAGGAACCTCTTTGGTACGCCTGCGCCTGACTTCGTTCCCGTACCCTTTGTTCCTGTTTCACTGCCCCCTCTGCCCCCTTCGCTTCCCCCGCCGCCTGTTGCCGAAGTTGTTCCGCCCAAGGTTCCTTTGAACATGACACTGATCGGAACGGTCGTGAGCGCGGAAGGCCCAGAGCATTCTTATGCGGTCATTGAGGATGGCCGAACCCGTAGACAATATATGTATCGGATTGGAGATTTTTTATTACAAGACGCCAAGCTTGTGCAGATTTTTAGAACACGTGTTGTGATTTCACGAGGCGATGAAGAAGAAGTGCTGGTGACGGGGCTTTCTGGACTCAAAGGCAGTAGCACAAAAAATACTCCTGTTGCGCCGCCGGCCTCTTCGATGTTGCCGCCTTCCATTCCGAGAGATAGAACTCCCGGTAGCGGGGTTCGGCAAGTGTCCAACAATCGGTGGGTGATGGATAGAGAAGAGGTGGATGATGCGGTCACGCATCTTCCGGAATTACTCACCAAAGCCCGTGTGGTTCCGAACTTTACGGATGGAAAGCCTGACGGGTTCCGCATTTTTGCCATTCGGGAAGATTCTCTGTACAGTAAAATTGGCCTTCAAAATGGGGATATTCTAAGACGTGTCAATGATGTTGATGTGGGAAATCCACAAAATTTTCTGGCCGTTTTTGAGAGGCTAAAAGGAGAAGCGCATATTCGCATCGAATTGATTCGCAATAACAAAGAAGAGGCATTTCAGTACGAAATAAGATAAATAATAAGGAGGCTGTGTGAAGAGATATGTATTGTGTTGTTTGGTAGGTGCATTGTGTTTGTTTTTTTCTGTCTCGTCTGCACAGACGGCAGATCCTGCACCTCCTGCGCCATCAGGCGAACGAATGGTGTCACTTGATTTTGACAATGTAGACCTTCCGGTCATGGTAAAATTTATCAGTGAATTAACGGGCAAGAATTTTGTGATTGATGAGCAAGTGCGCGGCAAAGTCACGATTTTTTCTCCGGTCAAAATCCCCGTCAGTAAGGCTTATGATGTCTTTATCTCCGTTTTAGAAATGAAAGGTTTTACGGTGATACAAACAGGAGCGGTTTATCAGATACTTCCTTTTGCCGCATCGCCGCCCAACCGATCCATGCATATTTATACAATACAAAATACCGTTGCGGAGGAAGTTTCTCAAGTGCTGACATCGTTGGTTTCGCGCGCCGCACAGCCAATGCGCCCGAAAGCCGGGAGTTCGGACGAGATTGCAGGGCCTGTGCAGATTATAACCGATAAGACAACCAATCAGTTACTGATTACGGCATCGGATGATGATTACGCAATTGTTGAGAAAACAATTAAAAGCCTTGATAAAAAGCGGCGTCAGGTTTATGTGGAAGCGGTGGTGATGGAGGTAGGAGAGGAGAAAACGCGGCAAATTGGAACCGACCTGACCGCAATATTCGGCATGGTTCCTTCCCCAGGATCAGATCTCTTATTATTAGGGGATCTAAATGGAGGTCTTGCTTCAGGCTTGGGTCTTCTTGCTTCGAGTACAGCACTGGGTATTAACGGCATTAGTCCGCGGGCTATCAATGCACGCAGCATACTAAAAGCACTCCAAGATTCCAGCGATGTGAATGTGCTTTCAACCCCGCAAATTTTAACCAGCGATAAGCAAAAGGCAGAGATATCTGTTGCTAAAAATGTTCCATTTCCGGGAGCGCAAAGTCAGAATGCCCAAGGGACGCAAACAACAATTGAACGCAAGGATGTCGGCGTGATTTTGCGGCTCACACCCACAGTCATGGAAAACAGTCAGGTTAAACTTGAGATTTATCAAGAAATCTCTTCCGTGTTTTCAGAGGGGAGCAAGGAGTTAGGACCTACAACGAGTAAACGTGCGGCCAATACAAGCGTGATTGTAAAAGATGGGCAAACGGCGGTCATTGGCGGACTGCTTTCCGATGAGATCAGCATGCTAGAAAGGAAAGTTCCCTTGCTGGGTGATATTCCAATTTTAGGCTGGTTCTTTAAATTCAAGCAAAGGAAGGTTGAAAAAAGAAATTTGCTTATTTTTGTGACCCCGTATGTTGTTGGAGATGATACTACAAAAGGAGCAAGTGACCTTTATGAAAGAAAAGCGAAAGACTTTTTAGAAACCCTTCGAGAAAGAAAATCCAGAAATTTTATAGATGACAACAAAATACAAGAAAATATGCTGAATGGAAAGCCTTATCGTGAAACAATTTTAGAAGAGATGATCAACATTCCTAAATAACACAACATCCGTTATAGGGGGCGGTTCATGAACCGTTCCCTATAAGACCGAAGCCAAATTCATGCGCGATAAAATCGGAAAGATTTTTATTGATAAGTGCGGACTGCTTCCCGAGCATCTTGAGGAGGGTCTTGCCCTCCAAAAAGAACAATCCGCAACGCCGTCTGCGAGAGAACGGATTGGAGAGATTCTCGTCCGTACGAATCGTCTTTCCGAAGAGTCAGTGATGCTGGCCCTTTCCCATCAGTGGAATATTCCGTATCTTCCGACCATTGAAGTCAGTGAGATTGATGTAAGCCTCACACAATTTGTTCCCATTGCCTTTGCAAAAAAACATCTGGTGCTTCCCCTCCGACGTGTTGGAAAGACCGTTGAAGTGGCGATTTGTGATCCGTTAAATCAGACCGCGATTGATGATCTTCGTATTTTGCTCAAGGCAACGATTAAGGTGATTGCCATTCCGCCGCGCGTGATTCTCGGCCGCATACACAATGTATACGAACAAGTCACAGACAAGGCAGAACAGGCCATTTCTGACCTTGCCGATACGTCTGGCATTTCCGATCAAGGTCTTCCCAATATGGAAGACCTGTTAGATGCGAATGACGAAGCCCCCATGATTCGGCTGGCCAACTCGATTTTATTTGAGGCCTCTAAGCAGAGGGCTTCGGATATTCATATTGAGCCTTTTGAAAAAGAAATGACCATTCGCTATCGCATTGATGGCGTCCTGTACCCTATTTTAACCGTGCCAAAACGTCTGCAATCCGCGCTCACTTCGCGTGTAAAAATTATGGCGGGAATGAATATCGCGGAAAAAAGATTGCCGCAAGACGGGCGTATCAGTATTCGGATGGGCGGCAGAGAGATTGATATTCGTGTCTCCAATGTTCCGATTGTGCATGGCGAACGGATGGTCTTGCGATTGCTTGATAAAACTTCTCTGTCCTTAACGCTTGAGCAGATTGGTCTTTCGGATGAAGGGTTCGCAACCCTTTCCAGCCTAATCAAACGCACGCATGGAATCTTTCTTGCGACAGGGCCGACTGGAAGCGGTAAGACCACCACGCTTTATGCCGCGCTTCAAAAGATCAACTCGCCTGATAAAAATATTATTACAATTGAAGACCCTATTGAGTATCAGTTGAAAGGGGTGGGGCAGATTCAGGTCAATCCGAAAATTGATCTCACCTTTGGAAACGGCTTGCGGTCTATATTAAGACAGGACCCTGACATTATCATGGTGGGAGAAATTCGGGATGTAGATACGGCGCAAATCGCGATCCATGCCTCTCTGACAGGGCATTTGGTATTGTCCACACTGCATACCAACGATTCTGCCGGTGCCATTACACGCCTTTTAGATATGGGTGTCGAGCCGTTTTTAGTTTCCTCGTCCGTGTTGGCAGTGATTGCGCAAAGATTGGTGCGAACGATCTGCAAAGAATGCAAAACCTCTTACGTTCCCACCCGTGAAGAATGCGATAAACTGGGGGCAGATGCCATAAAGTCTAAATTGTTTTACAGGGGAAAAGGATGTCCTGTTTGTCTTCAGACGGGATATTATGGCCGTGTCGGGATTTACGAACTGTTGCTGATCACAGATGAAATCCGATCCCTGATTTTGGCGAAGACCGATGCAAACCAGATTAAGGCCAAAGCGATATCAAACGGGTTGCTCACCTTGCGTGAAGAGGGCATTAAAAAGATCATAGAGGGGGCAACCACAACCGAAGAAATCCTGCGCGTAACCCACGACGAATTGTAAGTCATACACCAAAATTGCAGACGCACTGCCAAAAAGTCAGTTGAAATTATTTTTCCTTCATCATTCCTATTAATTACCAGTTGCAATTTCAAGTGCCGTTTGTATTTCGTCCCATTCGGTCATTGGGGGTAAACAGGTATTATTCTGACAAAGATGAACGGTCGGTTTTTCATTCTGCGAATTTTTTGTTAAAACTACCTTATTCGGAAGATACAATCGGTAGATATTGGCAAGCAGGGCATCCATGTCAGAAGAATTTTTGTCGCCTGTGACGACAATCTCCTTGGCCCCTCGGATATAAAAATCAGCGGCTGTAATAAGACTTCCCGTCGCAAACGCATTTTCTTCCATCGCTTCTGAAAAAACCTGTAGCGTCTTTTCAGCAATATTAAAATAGGTTTCATCTTTCGTGATCGTATATAACTTTAAAAGAGCCATCGTTGCCATGGCATTGCCAGAAGGCACCGATTGATCGGTGTAGGTCTTCACGCGCATCACCAATTTCTCGTGATCGTTCGCGGTAAAAAAGAATCCGCCGTTTTCTTTGTCCAGAAATTGGGCGATGAGAACTGCACAAAGCGCGCGCGCCGTTTCAAGGTATGCTGTTTTTGCAGTTGCTTCGTAAAGATCAAGCAGGGCAGAGATAAAATAGGCATAGTCGTCCAGATAGCCATTCAGTTTCGCAATCCCGTCTTTGATTGTTCGGAGTAGCCGACCTTCCCGATAAAGATTGTCTAGGACAAAACGGGCGGCGTTTTCGGCGGCCATCAAATATGCTTCTTTTCTGGTGACTTGATACCCATTCACAAAGGCCGAAATCATGAGGCCATTTAAACTGGTGAGGATCTTTTCGTCCCGAAACGGCTTTGGCCTTGTCTCCCTCTGGAAAAACAACTTTGTTTTGCCGTCTTGCAACGCTACTGCGGCCTCTGATAAATCCCATCCTATTTCTTTGGCAACAACGGTCAATGGCACAGAAACATGTAAGATATTCTTGCCTTCAAAACTTCCAGAAGCCGTTACATTATAATAACGGAAAAGCAATTCGCCCTGTTTATCGCCTAAAAGAAATTTTATCTCATCTTGTGTCCATACAAAAAATTTACCCTCTTCTCCCTCACTGTCGGCATCTTGTGTGGTGTAAAATCCGCCCGCAGGATCAGTCATTTCACGACACACATATTCTAAAATTTCTTCTCCAATGTTCAAGTAAAACGAATCGCCCGTTTTTTGATACACCGAAAAATAAAGCGGGGCCAGTTGCGCGTTGTCGTAAAGCATTTTCTCAAAATGCGGCACCAGCCAATGGGCATCGGTAGAATAGCGATGGAACCCGCCGCCTATCTGATCGTAAATCCCACCCCATGCCATTCGCCCGAGGGTGTGCGTCACACGTTTCAAATAGGTCTCATCATTTTTTTGATCCGCATACGCCAAGAAAAGGGCTAACGAAGATGTGGACGGAAATTTTGGGGCAGAGCCAAACCCGCCATACGTTGTATCAAACATCGGGGATAATAAAGAAACAGCGCGGGTTAAAATTTCAGGATTGATCTTCCGCTTTTCCGAGATATGGGAACCTTCCGCAATACGCGCGAGTGCCGCCTGAACATCACGTGCTGTTTTCGCAACATCATCTGGGCGCGCGTTATAGGCCTCTGCCACTTCTTGCAAGATCGTAGGAAACCCGGGCATGCCATACCGATCGTTGGGAGGAAAATAAGTGCCGCCGTAAAACGGAATATGGTCTGGCGTTAAAAACATCGTGAGCGGCCAGCCGCCGCCGCGACGGATAAAAAGCGATACCGCCGATTGATAAATTTGGTCTAGGTCAGGCCGCTCCTCGCGGTCCACTTTGATACTGATAAAGTATTCATTCATGAGCGCGGCGATCTGTTGATTTTCAAACGACTCGCGTTCCATGACATGGCACCAATGGCAGGCCGAATAACCGATAGAAAGCAGAATCGGTTTATTTTCTTTTTTTGCCATCGCCTGCGCTTCTTCTCCCCAAGCATACCAATTCACAGGATTATAGGCATGTTGACGCAGATAAGGAGAGGTCTCGTGAATGAGGCGGTTTGGAGATTTATTTTGGAGTGACATGGGCCGATTATAAACAGACTGCGCAGGCATTGTAAATGTTACCAAATTCCGCAATAGGGTTTGGAAGGTGCATTGTCACCTGTCTCTCTGGAATGGTATACTTCGTGGACTCAATGCAAGAATATGTTCCGCCTAAAAAATTTTCCATAAAAACCTTCTTGCTAGGCAAGCCGATCCCTACCGCACAAGCGTCACATGAGCGTTTGGAGATCAAACAGGCATTGGCTATTTTTGCATCAGATGCCATCTCGTCCGTTGCCTATGCCACGGAAGAAATTCTGCTGGTCTTTCTCGCCATTTCCGCCGTGGCCGCGGGGTTTATGGCCCTTCCGTTCATTGGCATTGCCGTCTCAACGCTTTTATTGATTGTGGTGCTTTCCTATCGGCAAACCTGTATTGCCT
>Ga0213870_1001476_pt1 | contig 10574 bp, 10 predicted proteins | sample WICALVC2017_Meta_FD_160119 | JGI IMG/M metagenome (GOLD analysis project Ga0213870, IMG submission 160119) | Freshwater microbial communities from subterranean cave lake in Wind Cave National Park, South Dakota, United States - WICALVC2017 | ecosystem: Environmental > Aquatic > Deep subsurface >... | reverse complement strand
GTACTTGTATCCGTGATTATATTCATGTGTTAGATTTAGTAGAAGCGCACATTCTTGCTCTTGAAAAACTTAAAAAAGAAGCGAGCTTGCCTGCCGGCAGGCAGGGATTTTTTTATAACGTTGGGACAGGAAAAGGTTATTCAAACAAAGAAGTCCTAAATATGGTCAAAAAACAAAGCGGCATTGAATTTAGGGTAAAAACTGTAGAAAGAAGAGCTGGTGATCCAGAAGTTTTAGTGTCCGATCCAGCAAAGATAATGAAAGACTTAGGATTTAAGCCTCAATATTCAGATTTGGAGACTATTGTTAGAACAGCATTAAAATGGTACAAAAATAATTTAAAATTTTAAATTTGAAATTTTCATTGAAAATTAAATGATTAAAAATTCATTAAAATTAAAAATTGAAAATTTAGAATTGTGATAAAGCTTCATTTATACATCGTAATTTTAACTACTATACTTCTTTTGTGCACTGCTAAGTCTTCGTTTGCTCAATCGAGTTATGTTTTGCCTTACCCTCCCCCAATGCCAGGAAACTTTTTGTATAAGATTAGATTAGTTTCGGAACAAATACAAAAATATTGGTATTTTGGAAATTTTGGGCAATTTTCATACAGCCTAAGGCAATCAGACAAATATTTAGTTCAGGCAAAGACTTTATTTGAATACAAGCAATATCTTTTGGGAGACGACGCTCTTAAGAAATCAGACATGTATTTCAAAAACTCTCCAAAATACCTATCTTATGCAAAGGAAGAGAGTAAAAATATTGATCGTCAACAAAAAATACTCAAAGAAGCAGCATTAAAGCATATAGAAGTACTAAATGAAATAAAAATGTATGTTCCTAAAGAAATTATTTGGAATCCAGAGAATTCTCATCCGACCAAAATTTTTCTAAGCGGTACTTTAGCAGAGGCTATTCGTATTCGAGAGTCATGTCTATGATGAAAAAAGTGTTTTTTATTTTATATCCGGTTGCATTATTAGGGTTAACTATTTTTTCCTATCTTTTTATAGATCCTAATCTTATTTATCTAAAAGATTTTTATTCTGGATTCGCATATAAATATAGATACGAGGTTTCTTTTTTTTACTTGTTAATACTATTTATTATTTTTACTTCGTATCTTTTGCTACTAAAGTTAATAAGTAAAAAAAAGATAGACTTTAAAAATTTGAGGTTTTTAATTTTTATAACTATCGCAATATTGTTTTTTTCGTACCCGGCCATGCTCTCTTTTGATATTTTTAACTATATAACAACAGCAAAGGTATTGTTTTTTTATCATGAAAATCCATACATTGTTATGCCGATTGAATTTGTTGGAGATCCGCTTTTATCTTTTACTCACGCCGCAAATAAAATTGCACTTTATGGGCCATCCTGGATTTTAATAACAGCAATTCCATACTTTGCGGGGATTGGAAATTTTCTTGTTACTCTTTTTATTTTTAAATTATTTATTAGCATTTTTTATCTTGGAACAGTTTTTCTAATTTGGAAAATATCAAAAAACTTATTCTCTGTTTCTTTATTTGCTGTTAATCCTCTTGTTGTTATAGAGACTTTGGTGAGTGGCCATAATGACATTGTGATGATGTTTTTCGCTCTTCTTTCTTTTTATATCTTGATGAAAAAAAGGAGCATAATTCTGGCTCTTATTTTTTTCATGTTGTCTATTCTTATTAAATATTCAACTATATTTTTGTTTCCAATTTTCTTATATATACTTTGGAAAACAATACGGAAAAGAACAATTGATTGGACAAAGATCTTTTATTTTTCCTCTTTTTTTATGCTAGTAGCATTCCTGTTGTCTCCAATTCGGGAAGAAATTTATCCTTGGTACGCAATATGGTTTTTACCGTTTGTAAGCATTGCGTTTCAAAAAAGAGCATTATTGCATGCTTGGCTTGCTCTTTCTTTTGGTTTGCTCTTAAGATACATACCCTTTATGTTGTTGGGAACCCATTTTGGCGTAACGCCTTTTTTTAAAACTGCTTTGACCTTTACCCCTGTTTTTTTTGTTTTGATATACATTTTTTTTAAAGATAAATTATGGTTAAAAATATCCTTCCGTTGATAATAGTTGGGTTATTTGGTTTTATCGCCGGGTTAACTCTTCTTCATAAAGGGTTGCCCCCAACACATGATGGAGAATATCATGTTGTTAGGTTTTACGAGTTTTATCAAACGTTGCAAGATGGAGATTGGTATCCCCGTTGGGCTCCCGATTTAAATAACGGATACGGAGTTCCTCTTTTTAATTACGTATATCCATTGCCAAATTATGTTGCCTCTATTTTTCACTTTTTAGGATTTAGTTTTATTGATGCATTTAAGCTCAATATGTTCTTTGCATCCATTTTGGGAGCGCTATTTTTTTATCTGTGGGCAAAGAGTTTTTGGGGTGTTTGGGGAGGATTGGTAGGTTCTGTTTTTTATACATTTTCTCCTTATCACTTTGTCGACATCTATATTAGAGGGTCGGTTGGCGAAGTATGGGCATTAGCATTTTTCCCGGCACTTCTTTGGTCATTCACAGAATTTGTAAAATCCAGACAAAAAATGTTTCTTATACTTTCTTCAGTCTTCTTAGCCTTGATAATATTCTCGCACAATATTCTTGCTTTAATGTTTTTACCTCTGTCTGTTTCTTACGCTTTGTTCTATATTTTAATAACAAAAGAAAAAAAACTAGTTGCTAGTAGCTATTTGCTATTTGTTATTTTATTGGGGTTTGGTTTGTCAGCGATTTTTTGGTTACCTGCTATTTTAGAAAGAGAGTATGTAACGGGGCTTCAAGTGTTTAATTTTTCAGATCATTTTCCCGAATTTTATCAGTTAATTATTCCATCATGGGGATCTGGTTTTTCCGGAGAAGCTTTGGGTAGTTCGCTTTCGTTTCAGATAGGGATCGCAAACTTGATGGCAGTCTTGGTGGTTTTATCTTTAATAATGTATCGTCATTCTGGCTTGTCCAGAATCTCCCTGTCGAAGAGATTCTGGATGCGCTTCGCTTACCAGAATGACGGCAGGACGGCAATAATTTTTTTCTTTCTAATATGGTTTATTCTTATTTTCTTTTTGATGCTCAAGGTTTCTAGACCAGTTTGGGAACACATTTCCTTTATGAATTATTTTCAATTTCCATGGAGACTTTTGAGTCTTGAAATACTTATTGCATCATTCCTGAGTGGAAGTATTACTTATTTTTGGAAATCAAAACTTTTGGCAATATGCTTAATTTTTCTTTCCTTTATCTTGGGGATAGGTTATGCAAAAACTTCTTACTATCATTACAGAGACGACAATCATTACTTAACAAGATCTAATTTTATTGATGGCACAAATAGCCCTGGGAATTTATTTAATACTATATGGTTTAATAAAAAATTAAAAAAAGAAAAAGAAAAAATAAAATTTGCAAAAGGCGAAGGAAAAGTTAATAAGCTTTCAACAAAGTCAACTCACTATAAATTTAATGTTTTTGCACAACGGCATTCTGGAATGATTGTTCGTACTGCATATTTCCCTGGCTGGACAGTGTTTATTGATGGAAAAGAGGAGGAGGTGAGGCACAATAAGGATGGTATTATCGCTTTTTCTATCCCCAAAGGAGAACACGAAGTTTTATTTTTATTTAAAAACACGCTTGTTAGAAACGTAGCAACTTTCATTTCAATAGCTTCGTTTTTTGTTCTTATTTTTTTGTTTACGTCAAGACTATCTGGTACAATAAAAAAATGACCCGTTCGACTGCGCTCAGGGTCATGCTGAACGGAGTTGAAGCATGAATATTGCTTTAGATATAACACCTCTTAAAAATTCTAAATCTATCGCCCATAGAGTGCGAGGTACGGGTTTTTATATAGAAAATCTTAAAAGATCATTATTGCAGTACTTTCCAAACAACAAGTACACCCTTTTTATACGAGGACAAAAATTACCCAAAGATATAGATTTAGTCCATTATCCTTACTTTGAACCGTTTTTTTTAACGCTTCCTGTTTTTAGTAAATATAAAACTGTTGTTACAGTTCATGACTTAACTCCTCTTGTTTTTCCAAAAGAATTTCCAAAAGGTGTGAAAGGTAAGGTTAAATGGGAAATTCAAAAGCGAGCTCTTAAACGCGTAGATGGTATTATTACTGATTCTGTTTCTTCAAAAAATGACATAGTTAAGCATGTAGGAATATCTGCTAATAAGATTTATATGGTGTATCTTGCAGCGGGAGAAGAGTTCAAAAAAATTCAAAATTCAAAAGTCAAAAGTCAAAAGTTGCAAGATAAATACGGTATACCGGATAGATTTGTTTTATACGTGGGGGATGTGACGTGGAATAAAAATTTGCCAAGACTTGTTGAAGCTATTAAAAGAATCAATTTAACATTAGTGATGGTAGGTTCAGCATTAGTACAGAAAGAGTTCGATCGCTTGAATCCGTGGAATCAAGATCTTTTGGAGGTTCAAAAGTTAGCAGAAGGTGATAAAAGAATTATTCGGCTCGGTTTTGTTCCGCAGGAGGATTTAGTTTTGCTCTATAATACTGCAACGGTTTTTGCTATGCCAAGCCTTTACGAAGGATTTGGTTTGCCAATTTTAGAAGCAATGAGTTGTGGATGTCCGGTTGTGACGGCAAAGGAAGGCTCAATTCAAGAGGTGGCAGGAGATGCGGCATACTACGTTAGCGCATATGATACCAATAGCATTGCAGACGGCATTAGGGAGATTTTCTTTAATCAAAAATTGCAAAAACAGCTTTCTCAAAAAGGATTCATGCAGGAAAAAAAATTTTCTTGGAAAAAAACAGCTGAAGATACAGTTAGGGCGTATGAAAGGATCTTAGAAAAATGATGAAAAATAAGTTTTTCTTTTTGAGTAAAAAATTTCTAAAACAAGAATTGGTAAAGGGCAGCATATACATTTTTATCGGCGCAATTTTTGCTAACATCTTTAATTTCCTTTTCAATTTATTTATGAGTAGAAATCTGCCTGTTGAAGATTATGGTATTCTAGCAAGTTTAATTTCCTTAATGGCACTTGTAACGACTCCTGTTGGAGCGGTAATTCCAACAGTTGTAAACTTTGCAGGATCACGTTTCGCAAAAGAAGAGTATGAAGAATTAAGAATATTTTTTTTAAAGATTATTAAGCCTCTAATTTTAACAGGATTTATCTTTCTTTTTTCTTTTATTTTATTTACTAAAAGGATTGGAGATTTTTTCCACATCTCGGATCAATCTTTAATTGTTATTGCAGGTATTATCGTGTTTGTAGTCTATGTAGGAGTAATTAACGGTGGACTCTTACAAGCAAAACTAGCATTTAAATTTATTTCTTTGTCAAATTTTATTTCATCCCTTATTAAACTTTTAGCTGGAGTTTTTTTAGTGTTTTTGGGTTTTAATCTAAAAGGGGTTATGTGGGCATTAGCTCTTTCTAGCGTTGTGCCCTTTTTTATCAGTTTTATTCCTCTTAGAGTTCTCTTTAGGAGTCAAAGACATGTTTCAAATACCACACATTTTAAAAATCTCCTTTCTTATGGGATTCCTTCGTCTCTTGCCACCCTGGGTCTAGCCTCTTTGATCTCAGCGGATATTTTACTAGTGAAGCATTTTTATGATCCCCAACAAGCAGGTGTATACGCTGGATTGTCTTTAGTAGGAAAGGTGATTTTCTTTTTAACTGCTCCTATAGGGACAGTAATGTTTCCTCTTGTTGTTCAAAAGTATGCCAGAAACGAGAGTTATAATAATATTTTTAAAATGGCAATTACTCTAGTTTTTATTCCTTCAATTCTAATTTCCATATTTTACTTTCTGTATCCGGATTTTGTCATAGGATTTTTTATTAAAAACAAAATTTACATGTCAGCCTCTCGACTTCTTGGTTTATATGGAATATTTATAACAATATATTCTTTAATTTCTCTTCTTGTATATTATTTTTTATCTATTAAGAAAACGAAGGTATATATCGCTGTTATTTTTTCTGCCATTGTGCAGGCGCTATTAATTACTTTATATCATGATTCACTCTTTAAGGTGGTAATTATTTCTCTTATTGTCTCAACGATACTCCTTATCTCACTTTTATTTTACTATATAAAAGTAACTCGTAGTCATTTTAATCAAATACGCTAGTAATATATGGTAATATTTGATAGTATCATTATTAATGATTGAACTTATAACACTTAGAAATAAAGATAAAACAAAGCTTATTGAGGGCATTTTACTTTATCCTCTTAAGGTAAATCGCGATAAATCTGGTGTTTTGGTTGAGACACTTCGAAAAGACTGGAAAAGTATATTCGGAGAGGGAAGAGAATTTTTTATGCAATATTACTCTGTTACAGGAAGTGGTATTGCAAGAGATGAAGATGTTTGGCATTACCACCCTAACGTTCAGGAGGACAGGTTTCTTGTGGCCCAAGGAGCTATAGTCACTGCTGTTGCAGATAATCGTCGTGATTCTAAGACATTTGGACTTTTAAACCTTTTTTATATGGAGGCAAATAAAGATCCATATATTTTACTTATCCCCAAAAACACTCTGCATGGTTTTATGGTTGTGTCAAAAGAGAACGCAGTTCTTCTTAATTTTCCAACAGCGCTTTATAACCAGATAGAAGAGGTAAGAATTCCCTACACCGAAGCTAAAATAAAACTTCAGGATGGAAGAATTTTTTCATGGGGTTTTGTTAGAAAAGAATTCTTCAAAATTTCCAATGGATAAGATTAAATTAATCTCATTGATAGTACCTGCTTACAAACAAGAGAAAACAATCATAGATAACCTAAAAAATCTCGATAAGGCGTTGTCGCCTCTCTCGTACAAGTACGAAATTATAGTAGTTGTGGATGGATTTTTAGATAAAACGTTTGAAAAAGCAGGAAGTATCGATAATAAAAATATTAAAGTCTTAGGCTATGAGAAAAATTATGGAAAGGGATATGCGGTTAAATACGGAATGCTTCGCGCGACGGGAGACATAGTTGGATTTATAGATGCAGGAATGGATATAAATCCCGTTGCGATGTCTTTACTTTTGAATATTATGGTCTTTAACGGAGCTGATATAGTAGTAGGAAGCAAGCTTCATCCAGAATCAAAAGTAAATTACCCCGTTTCAAGAAAAATCTTATCATGGGGATATAGAAATCTTACCCATCTTATTTTTGGTTTTGACGTGAGAGATACACAGGTAGGTCTTAAGTTTTTTAGAAAAAAAGTTGCAAAAGATGTTTTTCCAAGAATCTCAGTAAAAAAATTTGCATTTGACGTTGAGGTTTTAGCTATTGCCAAAGCAAGAGGGTTTACAAAAATATATGAAGGTCCTGTTCAGCTTCACTTTCCAGGCGTAAGTAGCATTACCACAACAAGCTTTTGGAAAGTAATATTTTTTATGCTTTGGGATACAGCCACGGTATTTTATAGATTAAAAATCCTGCATTATTATGATAAATCAAGGAAAAGTATATGAATATACTAATTTTAAACTGGAGAGATATAAAAAACCCTAAAAAAGGTGGGGCGGAGATTTTAACCCATGAAATGGCGAAGCGTTGGGTTGAGCAAAACCATCACGTTATTCTTTTTACCTCGTATTTTAAAAACGCTAAAAAAACAGAGATTATAGATGGAGTAAAAATTATCCGGAAGGGAACTTGGTGGACGGTACATATATATGCATTTTTCTACTACATTGTATATTTGAAAAAAGATATAGATATTATAATTGACGAGGTGCATTTTTTCCCTTTTTTTAGTGCTCTATATGCGAGGAAAAAAACTATTATTCTAGTATGTGAGGTTGCAAGCAAACTATTCTTTACACTCTTTCCTTATCCCATTGCATTATTGGGTAGAGCTGCTGAAAAAATATATCTTTGGATGTATAGAAATATCCCAGCAATGGTAATTTCACGATCGACAGAAAAAGATTTAATAAAAGAAGGGTACAGAAAAGAAAACATTCATGTTTTATCATTGGGCATATCTTCTCCTAAGGGATTAAGAATACGCAACAAAGAAAATAAACCAACAATTATTTATCTAGGAAGAATAAATAAGCAAAAAGGAGCGTTGGATGCAATTGAAGCATTCTACTCTATTAAAAAAGAAATTGTAAATTGCCAATTGTGGGTTATAGGTTCAGGAGTCTCAGATTATATTACGATGTTAAAAAAAAAGATTAGAGATTATAAAATTACTGATTCCGTAACATTCTTCGGTTTTGTTTCAGAAGAACGAAAGTTTGGACTTTTATCAAAGGCACATATACTTATTGTTCCATCAGTGCATGAAGGTTGGGGGTTGGCAGTAATTGAGGCTGCAAGCCAAGCTACGCCTTCAGTGGTATATAATGTGTCTGGGCTTCGAGATTCGGTAAAAAATGGAGAAACTGGGGTGATATTGCGGGAAAACATCCCACAAGCTTTAGCGAAAGAGGCGCTTTTATTATTGATAGACAAAAAGAGATATATCCAATTCCAAAAAAATTGTTTAGAATGGGCGAGAAGTCTAAAATGGGCAAACGCAACAAGAGATAGTCTGAAACTCATAGAGTCATTTATCGAAATAAAGAGGTAGAAAAGATATGAGGGATAAATTGTTTCCTCTCGTAACGGTAGTTGTTGCTGCTTATAATTCGGGTAGGACAATTGAAAAATGCCTTAAATCAATTAAGAATCAAACATATCCTAATATTGATATCGCTGTGGTTGATAGTCTATATTATGATACAAAAGAACAGAAAAAATGTAGAGAGATAATCAAAAAATATGCAAGATATTTTCAAGACGGACCAGAAAGAAGTATTCAAAGAAACAGGGGTATAAAAGAAGCTAAAGGAAAATACATCTTAATTATAGACCAAGACATGTATTTAACAAAAAGGGTTGTTGAGGAATGTTACAAAACACTATTTAATAAAAATTATATTGCCCTTACTATTCCTGAGATTTCTATAGGGAAGGGTTTTTGGACTAAGTGCGTTGCTCTTGAACGATATGTAAGTACGTTTCTTGAAAAAGGTTTGAATGAGTGCTGTAGGTTCTTTAAAAAAAGTGATGCCTTAAAGATTGGCGGTTATGATCCGACTATTGTTGGAATGGAAGATTCGGATTTTCATTATAAAATGAAAGCAATTGGTGAAGTAGGTAAAATAAAAAGCTATATTTATCATGATGAAGGAGAAACAAAATTTTTTAGTCGAGTCATGAAAAAATACTATTATAGCAAAGCATTTAAACTATATCTAAAAAGATATCCCAATATAGCTGTTAACCAATTGTTCCCTGTAAAATGGGCATATATAAAGCACTGGAGCATTTTTGTTAAGAATCCAACCATAACGCTTGGTGTTGTGTTGCTTCGTAGCGCTGAAGTGACAGCTGGCTTACTGGGTTTGGTTCTTAAACAAAAATAATTATGAAAATAACCGATCTTAGGAGTAAAAGGGTATTAATAACCGGTATTACTGGTTTTGTAGGATCTAATTTAGCTAAAAAATTAAGATCATTAGGCGTAATTGTGTATGGAATTTCCCGATCTCTTGCTAGCGATAAGAGAAACTTAAAAGCAAACATGTTGGATTATTCGGCAATAAACAATTTTATAAAAGATTCAAAAATACAAATATGTTTTCATTTGGCAGGAGAGTCTTTGGTGGAAACAGGTCAAAAGGATCCATACCTTACTTTTAAGATTAATACCGAAGGCACATTGAATATTCTTGAGATTGCCCGTAAGAATACAATGGATAAAATAATTATTGCGTCAACAGCCCATGTTTATGGTAATAACAAGCTTCCGTATCTTGAAGAATATACTCCAAAACCTTCAAGACCTTATGAAACCTCAAAAGCGTGTACAGATCTAATTGCTCAATCATATGCTAATACTTTTAAATTGCCGGTTCTTATTCCAAGATTTGTTAATATTTACGGTCCAGGCGATTTAAATTTTTCCCGGCTTGTCCCGAAAACAATAAAAGCAGTGCTTTCAAATACAACTCCGAAAATGTGGGGTGGAAAGGCAATAAGAGATTATTTATACATAGACGATTCAATTTCTGCATATCTAAAATTAGCTGAGATTGATATTTCGTTGATAGGTAATAATAGAATATTTAATTTTGGTAGCAATAATAAAATTTCTGTTGAAAACTTAATCAATAAAGTAATTACTTTATCTGGCAAAAAGGTTACAATAAAAAAAATAGACGAAGGGAGAGCTTCAGAAATAAAATCTCAATATGTTTCGATTGAGAAAGCAACTAAGGTATTAGGATGGAAGCCAAGAACTACGCTTGAGAAAGGACTTCGAAAAACCTTGCGTTGGTACGAGAAGTATCTAAATGTTTAATACTTATTATAGCTATTTTAAGGTTTTATAGCTGTCTACAATTCTTTTAATACCCTCTTGGTAATTTATTTTTGGTTGCCAACCCAATTTATTTATTTTAGATATATCTGCAACGAAATTATTGACCCCAACTGCTTTATGAAATTCTGGAGGGTCTATTTGGGTAATTTGTGATTTTTTTCCAGTTATTTTG
>Ga0213870_1001475_pt1 | contig 10576 bp, 8 predicted proteins | sample WICALVC2017_Meta_FD_160119 | JGI IMG/M metagenome (GOLD analysis project Ga0213870, IMG submission 160119) | Freshwater microbial communities from subterranean cave lake in Wind Cave National Park, South Dakota, United States - WICALVC2017 | ecosystem: Environmental > Aquatic > Deep subsurface >... | reverse complement strand
ATACTCTCATATATAATATGCTTTAGAGAGGCAAACTCGTTCTTCGTAAATATACTCCACCCGTCAAAAAAGAAACCTGGACTATTCATTGACTTTGCAAGCCCATACACATCGAGGTCCCTGAAGGAACGATGGTTAGTTAAAACTAACACACAATCTGCGCCCCTACATCCTTGCGTTGGAGACGACGTCACGCGTGTCCCAAGCCCTTGTAACTCCTCTTTCTTCGCTATCGGGTCATATACCACAATATGTTTGTATTTTACTTGTAGTTTCTTCAGTATCTCGACTGAAGTTGAGGCACGTATATCTGAAGTCTCTGGCTCTCCCTTAAATGCCATCCCCATGAGAAAAATTTTTACGCGCGCTGGATCCTTCTTATTCTTCACACAAAATGCGCGCACTTTATTACAGACGAAATCAATCATCCCCTTATTGATTGCCCTTGCAACCATGGGAAGTTGTGCCGCATAGCGCACCTTACGGGCAGACTCAATAAGTATATACGGGTCTTTCACAAGGCATGAACCTCCCACGCCAGGACTTGGATAGGGAATTCGATCACGCGGGTATCCTTCATTTGCTGCACGAATTACCTCAATAGTATTCAAGCCGAAACCATTGCAAATTTGAGAAACCTCGTTCGCAAAAGAAAAACTGATATCCCGAAACGAATTATTCAAAAGTTTGATCGCCTCTGCAGCCTCCAGGCTCGACACGGTAACAATTGTACTTGCCAATGGCTGAAAAAGCTGTGCGGTAGCATCCAAACTCTGCTTATTGTATGCTCCGATAATTTGAGGAAGAGTGCGCAACTCTTCAAGGGCCCTCCCCTCAACGGTCCGCTCTGGAGCAAATGCAACAAAAAAATCTCGCCCCGCCTTCATCCCTGATTCTTTTTCTAAGATTGGTATGACGATTCTCCGGCAGGTACCGATAACAACCGTAGAGCGAAGGATAACTAAATCCTGGGTCTTCAGCGCCCGCCCTACAGCTCGCGCTGCTTTTTTCAAGGGCGCTAGCATAATCCGGTTTTTTCCATCTGTCGCAGTTCCTACACAAATCACATATATATCGCTCTCATTTTTTGCAAGATTTGTTTTCACAAACAAATCTTTGTGTATATGTTTTTGCAATAATACGTCAAGTCCCTTCTCATAAAAATGAGCGGCGCCGCTCTCGATCTTCCCTATAACTTTGTTATCCGTATCAATGCCAAAGACCTTGATTCCAAGTTCGTTAAGACTAAGGGCAAGCGTGAGACCGACATACCCCAACCCAATGATTGCAACGTTCTTTACCCTCACTTCGCTTCTCCTCCATAGTTCAAAGGGGGTTACCACATCTTCGACAGTATCGTGTTCATCGACAACCACAATGTGATGGTATTTATCTTCGGGAGCATTCCGTTTCTTGATTTCGTAATAGAGCTTAACGAGCATATCTTTGGGCGAGGAAGTGTTGACTATCCGAAGCGGATTTTTGGCCATTATAATCGAGACGGGATCTGCGGTACTCATATCTTTGAGTATCGCTCTCCGTATATCACCATCGGTGACCACGCCCAAAAGCCGCCCTTTTTTATCTACAACAAGACCGATCCCAGCCGGAGCCGGAGGATTCTTGTACTTCCCCTCTTCCATTGTCCTCATTGCTTCCTTGATACAAGTACTTGGCTTCAAAAGAATTGGCTGTACGCGTTTATTCATATTTTTCTTAGGTGATATATTCCAACTGCGCCGCCGAAACGGCTTTTGCCCCGCCTCTTTTCAAGTGGCACCATATGGTCATCGAGCCACGCAAGAAATAAACCAATCTGCGTCTTCGTTACAGAAATCGGCAACTCTTTTACAATGTTAGGCAAACGTCTTTGAAAGTCTGCTACCAGCATCTCGCCAACCCCCCAGTCGTGATACACCGTGCGCCAGGAAAGCGACATCCGTAACTGTTTTGCCCATCTCTCAAATTCAATAGGAGTCAGATAATGTAAATCTGCCAGCGTTATTCGTGCACGAAAAAGATGGAACAATAGCTGCAGCATATACCCACGAGGATTTGTCCAATTGGGACATGTCACAATAAGAGAACCTCTGGGCGTAAGATGGCTCTTCAAAAATTTAAGTGTCGCAAATGGATCATTGGTGTGCTCGAGCGTTCCCATGCATGTGATGACATCAAAAGTCCCTCTTATCTTCTCTATATCTTGCACCCGGAAAGAAAGGTTACGAAGATGATGGGTACGCAGTGCAACCTCAATCGCCTCGGGAGAATAATCAATACCAAGAATATTATTGGCGCCCTTGCGTGCGATATGGTATGCAAGCTCTCCGGTCCCGCACCCCACGTCTATCACGTTCTTCCCCCGCCAACCCACCTCGCGGAGTACCGCTCGCCTGTCTTCCCTCATCTTCCCGCTGGAAAAAATATTGGGGGTATAATGCTGTTCTTCGCCTTTCTGGTATATCGTATCGTATATCTTTTGTAACCTTTTATTCTTCATGCCTTATATAACACGTGATTATGCCTTCTGTAACTCATTGAAGACCGCATCCGCAATATTTTTTGCGGTTTCCCCTGCCGAATGCACAGGGAATTTTTTGTAGAAGTTAAGATCTGCCTGGGCTCTCACGCTCACCTTATCCAAAGCACCCAAGTAATTCAGGATCTTTTGCTGATCTGGCGTATAGCCATCCCGAATCTTCCCGATTGCTTCGCGAACCGACGCAACATCTGAAACCTTGAATATCTCGGTACATTCTTTGTATGCAGGATAACCAAATACCAAAGCTGGCTTCCCTCGCACAATCGCTTCCCAGCCGATGCCTCCGGTAATCGTTGCGACTGCCTGACACCTTTCGATAAACACGCCGGAGGGGATATCCATCGGAACTAAACGTACATTTGGCAACGACACGATTTCCTTGTAATATCCCTTGTGCCTACTTTGGTGCATGTGGGCTCTTCGTGTCCACTTCCGAGGATGCTCCTTGACATATATCACCCAGTCAGGAGGCGCAGCGTGCGATAATATATCAATCATTAAAAATTGATCCGCAAACACCCCTCCCTCAGGGGAAGTAGACCGTTCGGGTTGATAGTGAAGGGGGGCAAAAATAAATTTTTTACTCCAATCAACTGCCAACTGTAATGATTCATATTCTTTTTTGAAATTCTCTTTCGCTCGGTGCCATTCCCACCGCTTTCTCCAGTACGCAAGGCCAGCATACGCAGGATCAATACCGAACCAACGCTTTGGTCTGATATAAAAAATATACCATACATACCACTTCGCTCGAAGAAATATCTTTAAGAAGAAGTCGCCACTTTGAACGCTCGCCCACACCCTCCCAAACAGTGCCGCATGAGAAGAAGAACGCGAAGCATCTTTGGGTATGTTTTCGGATAGGAGATAATAATCTTGAATATCTTTACTCAAATCTTCCAATCTCACGTTGGGAGAACCCTGTAATACCTGCAGCAATTCCTTGGATTCTTTTTGAATGTCACTGATAACGAGGGAGCGAAATCTTGTATGTACTCCAACGACCGGCAAGAATATAATGGTCTTTATGAGAAACAGCTTTGCTAAAGAATACAACACAAAATCGTATATGGCGTGAGGAGTAGTGGAAAAAACAATCGCATCAGGCCTCTTGTGCTGCAGTACCCCATGCCAATGTTTCAGGAGATTATAGTACAACCGTTTTTTTCTATGAAACGAAACGTTAGAATAATCAACCCGATCCATCATACAAAGAGTCAGGGACTCGCACTCACTCAACTGTTCTAACAACCGACGACTGGGTGGTTCGAACCGAGAACAATCTATACCATCGACAGGTTGTGCCAGGAGCGCCTCCTGCATACCTTGGAAAATAGTACCTCGAAACGCAGTTCTCCTAGGTGGCGGCTCGCCGATCCAATAGACAATCTCGCACCGTCTCTTTGTGAGCTCCAGTGCCGCTGCCCAGTGGACTTCGTTCGTCGCCGACCAATCAACTAAAAAAATTTTATACGTTTGCTTCATGATCAAATATCTTCCTCGCAAACCATCTCTCGAAATCACCGTCCAAGTGTCTATGTTGCTGAGGTTTGTCTTTTTTATCTTCAAAAAACTCATCAGCTGCAATTTTTGCGCCAGGAAACTTCAACGAGTAGTATTCATCCAGGAATACGTATCCTCCGAGTGAAAGTTTTTCCCAGATGTAGAAAAGGGAAGTTTTCCAACTCTCATAGTAATCACAATCTAGCAATGCCGCACAAAAATACGGAATCTTTGAATTCTCTGTGTTCATTGTTTTCGAAAATGGTCCCTTCATGAGACGTACATTATTCAATCCTAAAAACTGAATCTTACGTTTGATTTCGTTCATCGATACTTGGGAAAAATCACCGGAAGTCGAAATATTCGCGGGGGTTAACTTCTTTTTGGCGTGAAGCGATTTATACTTTGTATACAATTTCACCTTCTCGTACAATCCTTTGTCTATCTTGTTTTCGTTCCGGAGCTCTCCAAAAGTTTTTAACTCGTCATTGGCATGGTATTGAGGAAACCCTTGGAAGGTATCAAACCCCCAAACAATCTTTCTGCTCCCCAATTCCTTAAGAAGCAAGCCGGTTGCAAGAAGAGATGCTCCTCTATAAACCCCCGCCTCACAGATGTCTCCGGGAATATACGAATGGTTCTCAATAAGAAACGTAAAATAGTTATCTAAGCGCCCGGGCTTTCGATAATTATACACACCAAGTATATTAAACTCCCAATCCTCGTACAAAAATTTTGGGCGAGCGTATCTCATGGATCAGTTCAAAAAACGCCAGTGAATAAATGAAATGGGATTAAAAGGATGGTATCCATACAGATCATACTCTTTCTCAAGCACCTGTATGTGAGAACGTGCGTTTTTGAGGATCGAAAAAAGGTCCCTATTGTAATCGTTTATCATTGTGTATTTACAACGCATAAGCCCAAGGGTTGTTGCTCGATCATGAAACTCGAAGACTGGTTCAAAATGTACCACATCTAAAATTTTTGCTCTCCACTTTTTCAGAATCTTAACAAAACACGTTGCACTCGGCAACTGTTCGGTGGCCTGCCGTGTAAAAATCAATGTATTGCCCTTCATGAATCGTAAGTACGTACGTTCATTGTAAAAATTAAATGGCATTACCGAAATCCGATTCTTTGCTAATAGTTGCCGTCCAAGCATAATTGCATTTCGGGAGTACTCTCCCCCCATATAAAACAAATTGGGATATTTCTTTGCGAGTAAATAGAGATTGTAGCCATATCCTGCTCCCAATTCCACGACGTATACGGGGCCACTTCTCACCGAGCGTTTTTCAATGATAGAACTCATTCTTTCGACGAAAATAGTATCTGCTGCCGCTAAAGCGTTACGAGTGTCTTCTAAAAACAGCTCGCCATTTTTCGATATTACTTTTTTCCCCCTCGGGAAGCCGAAGTTCGCCAATCGAATTCGTTCCATTGATGCCTTGGGATGAATACGCTGATACGCCAACAATTTGGCGTACTTATCATCATTGTATTCTTCTGTAATCTTGGCTTCTGTCCGCTTCTCCTGTCGAAAATCATCAATCCCCATTAATCGAGATGGCCAAGGAGAATACTTAGGAAGCTGGTTTATAGAAATAGGGGATTTCATAGTTCGTCTTCATTCTGCATAGAAGCTGATATACTAATCCCTCTTCATTATTCCAAAGATGTCTTGCCGGGCCCTTCACCTTCGCTACGTTCCTCACTCTGTTTATCAATTGTACCAGCGGCTCTGGCAAGATCCCGCCGGATCTTCTGTGCAATAAACTCTGCCATTTGTTTTGCGTTTTCTTGATCGCTTGGGAAACCAAACGGCGGTTGAAGTCGCGCAAGGAATCCCCTGCCACAACTTCCCATAGCATGATAGATAAACCTCAACCACTCTTCTTCGTGAGTGGTATATATTTGAGAACCCTGCTTCATTGCCTTCCACAGAATCGAAGGTAATTGGGAGATATGGTATACCTTGTATACGAGCTCGGAATAGGCATAATATACATACGGTCCCAAACATACAACCGGTTTTCTTAGTAAAAACGCTTCCCAACCGGTCGTTCCATGGATCACCACGACCGCCTGGCTTTGCTCAATTATGTCTCTACTTGAAACAGATGGATTGAGAACCCTTACGTTTGAAATTCTCTTTAGCTGTCGCAACTCTGAGTAGGTTAACTCTCCACTCACGGGATGCCCTTTGTAATAGAGTAAGTATCCTGATGGTAAACTAAGAGCAACTTCTCGAATCAATGACAACTGGTTTCGGGCAAAATAATGAGCATTCACGAGGTATCCCGCCTCTTCTGGCAAAGAAAACGGAAAATACACAAACTTCTCTCCGTTTCTTGCGGTATCATACGCAAAGGACCAAGGGGTAACGTACTTCCAGATAAGTCGTTGCACTATTTTCTTTTGGGTATACCGAAATGCACCGATCTGTACCGGATTCCGTTCCTGATTTTTCCGAGTGTCTCGTAGTCGCATCGCAACCAATCTCCGCATACAGAGAAGCAGCGAAGAAGACCCAAACCGAAACGCTCTTTTATCTTGCTTCCCAAGACACTTCTTGACAAATTCCCTCGCCATATCTCTCTGTTCCTCTGTCAGGGTCTTTGGTGCTAAAGAAAGTGCATCCAACAATTCCTTCCAAACATATTTCTCTCCAACATCGTTCATGAGAAAGGAATCGGAACTCGGACCCATGGTCATTCGTGAAACCGGTATGCCTCTCGCCCGAGCAACATTGTCAACGGTCCGAGTGGCAAACGTAGCTGTTTCCCTTACGATAATATGATCAACTGCGTGCTTCGCAAAAAAATTCTCCCAGTATCTATAGGCCCGGCCGATACATTGCTCTTTCTCTTTTTGATTATTTCCAAACAAATAGTCGATACGGACGTCTGAACTTCCCACTGCTTTGATACCAGGGGGACCATACCTGAAATCAAGATCTGTAAGCTGCTCTTGGGAAAGATATTCTTTATCTTGAAAAATTTCTGATATGAGGTAACTTTCGAAGCCATCTCTCCGATACTGCTCGTGTGTTTCGGGACTGATACATACAAACATGGAGTCAATGTCATGATCTTGCAGGGCAAGCGCTATCTGTTTCCACAATGGCCACTCCGAAGCATGTTGTACCCAGCAAACCTTTATCATATAGGGAAAATACCACTCAAATAAAGATTTGGCAAGGCAAATAGAAAGAAAAATGTTGAAAAAGAAAATAATTCCTGATATAAGGAAGGGGTATTAACGGTGTCAGCATCTAAAACATAAACATTATGAAGGCAGTCATCTTAGCAGCCGGGCTTGGATCGAGACTCCTTCCCCGCACTCATAATATCCCAAAGTGTCTCCTTAAAATCAGGGGGCATAGTATTTTAGAATACCAAATTTCAGCATTACACCAAAACGGGGTCAATGACATCGCGGTTGTCGTCGGCCACTGTGCAGAAAAAATCAGAACATATCTCAAACCCCCTGTTACATTCATTGAAAACAAGGATTACGCAACAACGAACAGTAGCTACTCACTGTATCTTGCAAGGGACTTCATTAAGAACGGCTTTATCTATATAAATTCTGACCTTCTGTTTCATCCGGGAATGCTCCAGACATTACTCCAATCGCCCCACAAAGATTCTATTATTATCGACCGCGCGTTCAGTACGACGAAAGATATGTTCAAGGTCGAGATGCATGGAGAGCGCATCTTTTGCCTCGACAAAAACCTCGATCACAACCTAGCCGCTGCAGAAGCAGTAGGCCCAGCAAAATTTTCACCCCGGGGCGCCAGAGAACTAATCAAACACATAACATCCCTTGTACACAAAGGAGAGAGGAATCAATGGTGCTACAAAGTATTTAGCGATATTGCAAAGTACTATTCGTTTTTTGGTGTAGAAAATCCAAGATACTTTTGGGCAGAAATTGATACGCGCGTTGACCTCGTAATGGCCAGAAAAATGTTGCCCTCAAGCTTTACAGATTTCTTATCGGACTACCAAACACGAACATAATGAAGAAACTACAAACAGCCGCAATAATTTTAATAAGCTGGGTGACATATGCTCTATCATTTCTTATCCCTCGCCATGAAAAAATCTGGGTTTTTATCGGCTGGCATCGAAATAGTGAAAGGGAACTATTCGCCGATAATTCCAAATACCTTTTTCTCCACGTTGCAAATAATGTCCCGCGTATCCGTCCAGTCTGGATAGGAAAAGACGATAAGATCTGCGCGATCCTAGAAAACAACGGGTACGAGGCTTACAACATCCATAGTATAAGAGGTATCTACTATTCCCTTCGCGCCGGCTATACATTTCTTGATGCATTGATGCAGCTATCAAATTGGCGGTACAGCGCAGGAACCAAAGTTATACAGTTATGGCACGGAAAATCCCCAAAAAAAACAGGCTATAATAGCCCGTATAGCCTTCGAAAATATAACAAGATCCTCTATCCAAATCTTTTTCGTTCCGTCTTTCGTTTTATCGCCATATCCCAGTACCTGGCGAACTTTGTTGTCTCCGATTTTCGAATTCGCAAAAAAAACATACTGATAACCGGCCTTCCCCGATGCGACGTGCTTTTTGGAATTCTCAAAGGATCAGATATAGACACCAACCCGAAACTTCAAAAAAGTATTGAGATTGCCAAGGCGCAACATTCTCGCAAACTCATCTTGTATGCCCCAACCTTTCGCCCAGACGGAAGCAATCCGCTCTTCCAGCTCCGCCTGTCTAGGCTCAATAAATTCCTTGCAACGAAAAATTATTTTTTTATCGGATCCCTCCACCCAAAGTTTTCAACTCAAGACTGGATACCCAAAGAAATATTCAGCAACATCTCATTTGTTGAATCGGGATATGACTGGTATCCCCAGTTGCCGAATTTCGACGTGCTCATTACCGACTACTCTTCGCTTTGCATTGATTTCCTCATCATGGACAAACCAACTATTTTCTTCGCCTATGACCTCGACACATACAAAAAAGAAATGGGCCTATACGAGGACTTATGGGGTCTCATCCCAGGACCTCACGCTGCTACTTTCGAAGAACTACTCGACGCACTTGAAGGCGAAGATACAGATATATGGAAACAAAAAAGGCATGAGGCGCAAAAGCAACTCTTTGCCTTCAGGGACGGCAACGCTTCGGAGCGAATTGTTGAGTATATACAGCGCTTACACTCCTAGCGGGGCTTCACAAGGAAAAACTTCCCCGTCACCCTATCGGTTTCGATAAGGTATTTTTTATCCCCGAGGTACTCATCTATTGCCTTATGCGCTCCGGGATACTGTGAAAGTTCTGTGGGGCGCAGGTACTCGTCAAAGGCAATAACGCCCCCAGGGATAATTTTTGGATACAAAATTTCTAGAACTCGTGTATACGATTGGTATAGATCGACATCCGCATGTAACAGAGCAATCCCTGGACCGCGGTACGCGTCGAGCGTATCTTCAAAAAAGCCAGGCACAAATCGAACCTGGGTCTTGAGAAAATCATCATCTAACCCTGCTTCTTGGAGCAAGCCAATGACAGAACCTATTTTGACACTAAACTTTCCCTTAAAGCCGAGAGAGTGGGTATCTTCTTTCGTAGGATGAGGCAATCCGGAAAATGAATCAAAGGCCCACAACTTTCGTCCTCTCCCTTCGTGCTTTATGAGGAAAGCAAGGTATGAAAGAGTCTTGCCTCCTGCAACACCACACTCTAGAACATCCCCATCGATATTTTTTATCCGATCGTACAAGTACTTGAAATACAAAAACCGAGTAATGTTCGCATAGGACATTCTTCGGTACTCGTAAAAATCTCGCGGAACAGCAACGCCTTTCTTGTATGCTTCGAGGCCTACAAACGAAAATAATTTCCGAACAAAATTTTTTCCTATGTTTCTCATATGTCCATAGCAGTATTCAATCATATTTTAAAAAATTATTCAAACAACAACAAAATAGCCCACTGGTTAAGTGGGCTAAAAATGAAGAAGGATATCTTACGACGCAATTAGGTACCTCCGAATTCGCATTTTGCAAAACTGCCATGTATCCCGATCCATCAGGGCAAAAGCCACGAAATATAGTGCCATGCCAACAAGCTTCGCAAGACTCATTGCCTCATCGAAAACCACAACTCCCAAAATCATCATTGTTGTAAGGTAGGTCCCATACATCACGACATTTTTCAAGCCGATTGTCGCACCCGCCTTGTAGCTGACAAGGTTGAAACTCCACATACCAATAACAACTATGCCCAGGGCCAGTGACACGATGATAAGTTGGCCATGAAGAAAGTTTGTCCCGGAGTGCTCCAGGCTAAGAACTATTGTTGCCGCGAGACACAATGCAACCGTAGTAAGACCTCCCCAGAAATTTTTCACAAACGGGTCAATTCGTTTTATAGCCCGGGTAATACCTTGGTTTGCTGCTACGGGAAGCATGTTGGCAAAGGATAGCCAAATCCAGAGGGGGAAGGCAAGGAATGCGCTCAGGGACGGCCAACCAAGGAT
>Ga0213870_1001474_pt1 | contig 10576 bp, 10 predicted proteins | sample WICALVC2017_Meta_FD_160119 | JGI IMG/M metagenome (GOLD analysis project Ga0213870, IMG submission 160119) | Freshwater microbial communities from subterranean cave lake in Wind Cave National Park, South Dakota, United States - WICALVC2017 | ecosystem: Environmental > Aquatic > Deep subsurface >... | reverse complement strand
AGTTGTAGCTGATATAAGCAGTAAAGAATTCAATGATGAGGGATTTCAGAAAATATATAATTTTTTTAGGAATGATTTTGTTGGAGTAAAATTATATCCTGGATATGAAAACTTCTTTCCTTACGATGAAAGAATATTTCCTTTGTACGATCTTTGCACAAGACTTTATAAACCAGTTATTTTCCACACAGGAGTATTACAAGCTGGTTATACTGGTCTTTTAAAACAAGTCCATCCCCTTGCTATTGATGAAGTAGCAACTCGCTTCCCAAAGTTAAAAATAGTAATGGCGCATAGCGGGAACCCATGGTTATTTGATTGTGCTTCAGTAGTTGCTAAAAACAGAAATGTTTATGCTGATATATCAGGTTATTTTAATGAATTTAAGACAATTTCTAAAGAGGAAAGAAATTTATTTATAAAGAATTTTACAGAAATCAAAGTATATATGGGTGGATTTGACAAATTTCTATTTGGAACAGATTGGCCACTCTACAGCCAGAAAGAATATCTAGAAGCAACATTATCATTACCTCTTACGAAAAGGGAGTTTGGATTATTATTCTTTAAAAATGCAAATAATATCTTCAATCTAGGTCTATAAACTTCTATTATAAATTACTTACAATAATAAAAATATTTATGCAGAGAGGAGGCAACTGTTACGGGGTTTATTTGTCCATTGACATACTATTCATACTATGGTATATATAGTATATTATGAATAAACCTGTTATTACAAATTTGCGAATCAACAGACATGACTGGTTGCAGGCGAAAGCTGTCGCGGCAGAACTTGGTATGAGCGTCAATGAATATATCAACTACTTAATTAGAGATTTGTCCGCTAAACGAGAACTCTTGCCTAATATGAGGTTCAATCAAGCAATATCGAGAAAAACTGCTCCTATTTGGGCATTAGGAGATATTTCAAAAAGAATTAAACCAACTCCGATGGATAAATTATCTGCCGATGATGCAGTAATCTATGAATAAACAAAACTCAGTATTTGTAGATACGAGTTTTTTTAAGGGGCTTATTGATGTTCGCGATGAATTCCATCGGCAAGCAAAGGATAGCTGGCAGAAACTTAAGGAAGAAGATGCAACAATAATAACCTCAAATTACGTACTCGATGAAAGTTTTACGTTAATTAAACTTCGATGCGGCATAAAAATTGCTGATGAGTTTCGAGACGCTATAATAAAAAGCAGTCATGTGATAAAAATTATGCGCGTGACTGTCATAGACGAAGCACAAGCATGGAAATGGTTTCTCAACGATTGGAGTAAATTATCCTTCACCGATTGCGTATCGTTTGCGATGTTAAAAAGACTTGATATAACACGCGTTGCAGCTTTTGATGAACACTTTAAACGAGCAGGATTTACTCTTATAAGCTAAACGACAAATTTGATTTTCGCTTACAATCATGATAGATTGCTACTATGGCACAGAAGATTTTACTTGTTGAAGACGACGTTTATATAAGAAAACTTTATGGAGAAGTGCTGCAAGATGCAGGATTTCAAGTAGATATGGCAGAGGATGGTATTTTGGGGCTGGATAAAATCAAAAAAGGCGGTTACGACTTAATTCTTTTGGATGTAGTAATGCCAAAAATGGACGGGCTAGGGGTTCTTGAAAGGCTTGAGCAAAATCCTCCAATCCAAAAAAACGGCCCAATAATACTTCTTAGCAATCTTGCTAAAGACCCTATAACGCAGGGGGACTTAGGCAAGGGAGCAGCCGGTTACATAGTTAAATCAGATGTAACTCCAGATCAATTAATCGAAGATGTCAGAAAGTATCTAAAATGATGATATCAAACTATAGATGGGAGTGAGTATCGAAATAATTAGAAATGCTACGCCAATACCCAAAACTACCATAATAAATGGTTCCATTGCTGTAGTAAGTGTTTTAACCGCCTGATCAACTTCCTGCTCGAAATATTCCGAAGCCCTGAGGAGTAATTCATCAATTTTTCCTGTTTGCTCGCCGACGCCTACCAACTGTACCAGCATAGGAGGAAAAAGACCGTAGTGCGACAATGCACTTGACACTGTCTCACCTTTCTCTACCCTTTCCGAAACACCCAAAATTGCATTTCTATAATAAATATTACCTGTAGTCTCTGCTGCCTGAGTAAGAGATTCCACCACCAGCGTACCTGCCGCAATCAAAATGCCCAATGTCCTTGAAAATTCTGTAAGTATCTTCTTTTTAATAAGTGGGCCAAAAATTGGTAGTTTTAACGACAATTTGTCGATTACAATCCTCACTCCTTCAGCTCTATACCAAAGTTTGTAAGAAAACCCAAATAAAATTATCACACCCAAAATAACTGGCCAAAAATTGGTAGTAAAATTTGAGACACCAATCACAATTCGAGTTGGCATGGGCAACTCAAAATTAGGAAGAGTTTTATAGATATCAGAAAGAGAAGGAATCACAAAAATCATCGTGATGGCAGCTACAATCAACATTCCAATAATAACGATTGCAGGATACAAAAGGGCAGACTTAATTGTATTTTTTAGCTTTTGTTCTTTCTCAAGGTTATCTGCAAATCTAGTCATAGCCTTATCCAAAAGACCAGACGACTCAGATGCCCTAATTACAGAAACATAAACTGGTGAAAATACGTTACCATACTCAGAGATGGCAGAAGAAAAAGATTCTCCTTCTTCTATGCGAGTGATGATGCCATCTATAATCTCAGCCAGTGCTCTCTTGTTTATTTGACTTCTAAGAATCTCAAGCGACTGCACAAGCGTTAACCCTGCAGTAAGCATCAACGCTACCTGTCTTGTAAAAACAACGATATCCCCTGCTGTAACTCTACCTAAAAACAGGTAAGTGAACTCTAAGAACGCATTCTTCTGTTTTTTGGAAACGTGAACTGGAATAAATCCTTTATCTCTTAGATATTCTACAGCCTGACTTGGGTCGTTTGCCTCAATAAACCCTTGAACCAACTTATTCTCTTTGGTCACTGCCTTGTAGTATAATTTCATTTATCTAATCTGTTGCAGTAAGTCGTTCTGATGTAAGGCAAAACCTTCTGCGGTTTGAAGGGCAACAGTACGCGATCTGACTAAAGAGGCCAAGGAATACTCAAGAGTAGTCATACCAACGTCTTGAGACGTCTGTATAATAGAGTCCAACATATGAGTTTTGCCTTCTCTTATCACACTAGCAACAGCAGGTGTTCCAATAAGCAACTCCACAGCTGGCACTCTTCCTCCATTTATTGCAGGAAGGAGCCGTTGAGAAACGATGCCCCTAAGAGTTGCAGCAAGTTGAATTTTTATCTGGGATTGTTGGTTGGCTGGAAAAACATCAATCATTCTATCAACAGTTTGGGAAGCTGAGTTTGTGTGAAGAGTTGAAAAGACCAAATGCCCTGTTTCAGCAACGCTAATTGCTGTTGCTATTGTTTCTGGGTCTCGCATTTCTCCAACTAAAACAACGTCGGGATCCTCGCGAAGAGCAGCACGAAGCGCCATGTCCCACGAGTGCGTATCCACACCCATTTCTCTCTGTGACACAATACTTTTACCATTTGGGTACATATATTCGATTGGGTCCTCAATTGTTAAGATATGTGAAGCTCTATTGAGATTTATTTCATTTATTATTGAGGCAAGTGTTGTTGACTTACCATGACCATTTGGGCCGGTAATCAAAACAAACCCTTGTTTTAATTTGGCAAAGTCATTAAGGATCTTTGGTAAATTAAGTTCCTCGATTGTTCTTATATTTGGCGAAAATAGTCGAAAAGCACCGCTTATATACCGCCTTTGATAATAAATGTTTGCACGAAAACGACCCAAATTGCCGTAAGTTCCTCCACCAAAACCAAAAGAAAAATCTAGCTCCTTATTAGCAAGGAACATCTCTCTCTGCTCAGCAGTTAAAAGCGAAAAGATCATCTCCTGCAACAGTTCTTGCGTTAGAACTGGTTGATTTGGCAAATAGCCCAAAGACCCATCAATCCGCACCGTTGGAGGAATTCCTGCCAAAAGGTGCAAATCAGACGCTTTGTTTTTAATTGTTAGGCGTAATAATTCTTGTATATCCATACCCTTCGGGAATACTACCAATACTACAAATTTCATTCTTCGACAAGCTCAGAATGATCCTGAGCAACGTCGAAGGATCAAATACTACAAATATCCCAATATTGGATTATTGGTAGTATTTGTAGTATTGTTTTCATTCCTGTGCTACTCTTAGAACATCTTCGATAGTTGTTGTTCCCTGTAGAACCTTAAGGTATCCATCTTGCTTCATGGTAATCATGCCTTCCAAAACTGCCTGTTTTTCTATTGTACCACTATCGGCACTCTCAGAAATAAGTTTTATTATTTTCTCAGACATCGGCAAGGTCTCAAAAATGCCAATCCTACCCAAATACCCTGAATCCCCACATTTATCGCAACCTTTTCCTCTATAAAGTTTATTTTCGAAATTGGGAGGAAAAAGCTTTCCCAACTCACTCTTTATTTCTGTCATTAGCTGGGGTAATGGCGAATATGCCTCTTTACAATTGGAGCAAATCTTCCGAACAATTCGCTGACCTACAACTACATTCATGGTAGAGGCAAGAAGAAAAGGTTGAGCACCTAAATCAAGAAGGCGAGGAAGGGCACCAGCGGCACTTGAGGTATGAAGGGTTGAAAAAACCAAATGTCCTGTGAGAGCTGCTTGAATAGCAAGGTCTGTTGTTTCTTGATCGCGTATTTCTCCAACGAGGATTATATTTGGATCTTGACGAAGAAAAGAACGAAGCCCTGTGGCAAAAGTAAGCCCAACAGCCGAATTTACTGCAACCTGGTTAATTCCTGGCATCTGATATTCAACAGGATCTTCAAGGGTCACGATATTAACGCGAGCTGTATTTAACCTCGCCAAAACAGAATAAAGAGTCGTTGTTTTGCCACTACCCGTTGGCCCACAGACAATAATAATACCATGAGGTCTTAGTATCCCAGTTTCTAGATTTCGAAGACTACCTCCAGTAAGCCCAAGTTCTTCAAGACCCGGAACACCGCCTGATTTTCGAAGGAGTCTCATAACTGTTTTTTCTCCGTAGACCGTTGGCAAAACCGAAATGCGAAGATCTACCTCTTTGTCTTCCGTTTTAAAATTAAATCTGCCATCTTGAGGGGTACGATGCTCATCTATTTTCATGCCAGATAAGATTTTTACACGAGACGTTACGGCATCTTGAACATTTTTAGGAAGACTCAACTTATCGTATAAGACGCCATCTATTCTATACCTAACTCTTATTCTGTCTTCCTGCGGTTCTATGTGAACGTCCGAAGCTCTACTTACAACAGCATAATCTAAAATAGTTGCAACAATCTTAGCTATTGGCGCTTCTGTAATAATTTGCGCTATTTGTGCGCTATCGTACGTGCCGCCTTCTTTGAGCTCCTGTGTTTCTTTCAGAGCCTCTCCAATTTCAGATACCAATCCTTGACGATATTGAATGTTAATAGCTTGCTCCACATCACTTTTTTCTGCTGCAGAAATTTTTATATTAAGTCCTGTTCTGTGGCGAATAAAAGAAATGGCCTCCAGATCAGCAGGATCGCTCATAGCAACAGCTAGTGTTTTCGTCTTGTCGTCGTACGCAAAGGGGATGAGCAAAAACCTCTGAGCAACAGAGGCAGGTATGAGACCCAACGCCTGCGGAGAAAAAGAGGCGGAACTAAGTGTAATAAAAGGTGCCCCTAATGCCTTGGCCTTCGCTTCTGCAATATCTCTTCCGCTTACTAAATTCAGAGAGTCAAGAACATTCTCTTCGGATACTCCCTGCGTTACGCTCTTTACTTTTATCTCTCTGTACTGCTCTTGAGTCAACAAATGCCCAGATAATAAAATATCAAGTAAATTATTTTCATTTTGTAATGGCGTTGTAAAATCAGTAGGCATTATTTTCATAATAGAAAAAAATGCGCTATAATGTCAATATGCACTCTTTCCTAATCGTCTCGAAAAATAAACAAACTTCGTTTAAATACGTAGTGGAGGAATGCAAAAAAAATCAAATAGACAAGTTTGATGTCGATTTATTTAGCTCTGAAAAGGCAATTGGAATAGAAAATGTAAGGAATTTCCAAAAAAAAATAATTCTAAAACCCATAAAAAGCAAAGCAAAAGCAGTTATCTTAGATGGAAGTAATGGACTAACGATTGAGGCGCAAAACGCACTTTTAAAGTTACTTGAAGAACCTCCTGCTAATACTATTATATATATTACTATCTCAAACAAAGATCTATTGCTCCCAACTATTATTTCAAGATGTAAGATTGTTAATTTGAAAGATAAAGAGGCTGAACTTTCCAAAGAAGAAATCTCTAAATATCTTAATATCTTAATATCTTTGTCCTCAAGCGGGGTAGGGGATAGATTAAAACTTGCTCAAGATATTGCAAAAAATAAAGACGAAGTAATCCTCACGCTTGAAAAGATGATTATTGTCGCTAGGGAGGAATTGGTTGAGAACGTAAAGAATAAAAACGACTCTCTCTTAATATCTCAGTATCTTAACATCTTAATATCTTTAACTAAAACCTATACTGTTCTTAAAACCACCAACGTCAACCAGCGCCTCGCCCTCGAAAACCTTTTCCTGAATACTTAGCTTCTAACACCCGAGGTTAGTTGGCTTCGAACCTAAGGAATTATTCAAAAGTTAGATGTTTAATTTTATCAAGCTCTCTTTGATATGCCGCTTGATCAAGAACAAATTTCCTATATTCTTTCCTGTTTTTAAAGAAGTCTAAAGTAATTTCAGGATTTACGAAAGAATGGTCGACAGAATCTTTGTCTAAATAAGTTAAATACGACGACCACCGATAGTCCTCAAGTTTTTCAGGTTCCACTATATAAGCCGTTGATGGATTAAGATGTATATATCTTGACACATGAAGCAATTGTTCGTCGGTCTCAATTCTCGCAGCTTTAAACATAGACTGAAATAATGGGCCGACCCGCTCATTTTTAATATTGAAGTATTTTACATAACTATTCTGAAGATTTCTCATAAAAGTAGAGATTCCATTGTCTGTAACCTGCTTCAAAAGAAAATGAAAGTGGTTTGGCATTAAACAGTAAGTCAATATCTCTACATGAATTGCATTTTCCTTTCTCAGCCTTGCCAACAGACTTATTCTCTCTTCTCTTGGTAGCTTTAACAGATTAGAAAAACTACACGGAGTGTTTGAGAAACGATAATAATCAACTAGGTCCAAAAATCTCAAATAACTTCTGGAAACCAAATATATTGGAAGCGCCGCTACTCCTCTATTAAAAATGTGATAAATTTCCTTGGGAGCTAAAACTTCATTTCTATATGGCATATCTATAGAATAGTACCTTTTGCCCCCAATTTCAAGACTCAATCCTTAGGTTCGAACCTAAACAACACCCGAGGTTGGAAGCTATATTCTTGGAGATTGACCAGGGGTAGACTAAAACTATAGCCGAAACATACTCAGGTTTTATAGAATATTTTGTCTATACCTGATAAAATACCATTACTGCGTCTATGCCCATGGTTAAACAAATTAAAAGCCTGCTTTATTTTCCCATCGCTTATTATTTTAGATTCTTTGCGAGAATTCAGCTTGCTATGTGGAAGCCTACTATAATAGTAGTAACTGGTTCGAGCGGGAAAACAACGCTCTTGCATCTTACTGAATCTCAAATTCGAGACAAAGCAAGATATTCTCATCAGGCTAATAGCAGCTATGGAATACCGTTTGATATTTTGGGACTAAAACGCAAAAGTTTAACTCCTGATGAATGGCTGCATCTCTTCTTATTAGCTCCGTTTAAAGCCTTTAAAAAACCCTACAAAGAAAATTTATATATAGTTGAAGCTGATTGCGACCGTCCCTACGAGGGTAGATTTTTAGCAAGTTTATTAAAACCAAAAGTAACAATATGGACAAATGTCAGTAGAACCCATACGGTAAATTTTGATAAGTTAGTCACATCAAGTAATCGTCATTTTGATAAGGGAGGTGCCAGACAGTACCTCCCGCATCCAGAAGCTCCAACCGTTCAGAGCGATTCTGGACAAGCCCGCCTCGCTGAAGCTCTCGCCTCGCGGCGAAGCAGCGGGTTGGCCAGCCTCGCCGTCCGCCTCGTCTCGGCGAGACGGGAGTCTAGGCGGGCGAAGCGGGCCAGAATGACGCCTGTACAATTTTCCTCAGTTGAGGAAGCGATCGCTTATGAATTTGGATATTTTTTGGAGGCAACTTCCAAACTTGCTATTGTAAATTCTGATTCAAAGTTTATAAACAAACAAATAAAAAGATCAAAAGCAGAACTAAAAACCGTTTCTCAAAAAAACACGGATTACTACAAAGTTTTTAAAGATCATACCGAGTTCAAAATTAATGGAAAAACCTACTCAATTAATGCTTTGCTTCCAAAGGAAGCGTTTATTTCAATTCAGATGACTACTTTTCTCCTTGACTATCTTAAAATTAAACCCGATCCCTCATTCTCAAAATTTAGTCTGCCTCCCGGCAGATGTAACCTTCTTAAAGGAATTAAAAATACTGTTATAATTGATAGTACATACAACGCTACGCCAGATGGAATGAAGGCTATACTCAACATGTTTGATCTGTATCCTGTGAATGTCAAATGGGTAGTATTAGGGGATATGATTGAGCTAGGAAACGAAGAACAAGAAGAACACGAAAGACTAGCTGATGTTATGAATTCTATGAACTTAGATAAAATTATTTTAGTTGGACCAAGAGTCTCAAAATATACATATCCAAAATTAAAGAAGGACTGGCTTTATTCTTCGAGCGAAGTCTCGCCAAAGGCGGACGAGTCGAGAAGTTCTCGACAAGACGGATACCAGATGGGACAGTACCAGTTGGTGCGCCCCAGTCCCGAACCGACTGGTTCTGGGATGGTAACCCGTCAAGCTCGAACAATAAATCCTGTAATTGAAAAATTTATAATGCCAAAAGACGCGCTAAATTATCTGTTGAGCAACATTAAAGGCCACGAGGTAATATTATTTAAAGGGGCCAGGTTTTTGGAAGGAATTATAGAGCATTTACTCATTGATAAAAATGATGTAAAAAAATTACCAAGAAGAGAAAGGATTTGGCAAGAAAGGCGAAGGAAATGGAATTTATGAAAAAGGGACTCATTATTCATGGATGGACTTATTCTTTGAAAAAATATAAAAGGCTAAGTCAAATATTAAATTCAAAGGGATTAAAAAACGAAATTCTCAAAGTCCCAGGCCTTACAGAAAAAATAGAAAGACCTTGGGATCTTGATGATTATATTAACTGGATAAAGAATGGAATCAATAAAGAAAATGGAAAAGTAGTTTTAATTGGACATTCCAATGGAGGCAGGATTGCTGCAGCTTTTGCAAGCAAATATCCCCAAAAATTAGAGCATCTAATTCTAATAGATAGCGCAGGAATTCTGCACGATGAGTTCCATGTTAAATTAAGACTTTTATTTTTCGAAGCCCTTGCTAGGATTGGCAAAAAAATAAGCTCCTCAGCAATACTTAAAAACCTGTTATATAAGATGGCTGGAGAAAATGACTATAAAAATGCAACCAAGGATACGAAAAAAACTATGACTAATCTTATCAAAACAGATTTATCAGCCAGTCTTGCCAAAGTTACAACACCTACATTGATTATATGGGGAGAACACGACAAAGTCACACCGCTGAGCGATGGAAAAATTATGCACCAACTTATTAAAAATTCAAGACTCCATATTATAAAAAGCGCAAAACATTCTCCCCATTTTACTCATGCGAAAGAAGTAGCGGATACTATCTCTGAGTATCTCAAAACTCAAATCGCAAATCTCAAAACCACTCACCTCGCTGAAGCTCTCGCCTCGCGGCGAAGCAGCGGGTTGGCCAGCCTCGCCGAGTCTAGGCGGGCGAAGCGGGCAACTCAAAACTGACACCGAGGTGTCATTCTGAACGAAGTGAAGAATCCCATGGGATCCTTCGCTAACGCTCAGGATGACATTCCATGTCAGATTTGACATTTGATTTTTGACATTTGACATTAATTTTATGAATATCTTTAATTCCTTAGGCTCAAATTATAACTTTGGCTTTGTTTTAAAAGCTTTATTTGCCCAAAATAAAAATTCGTATAAAGAAAAACTTATAAAATTTTTAGAAAAAAAGTATGAGGGTCGCGCAATTCTTGTCTATAAGGGAAGAGAGGCAATAGGGCTAGCATTGAAAGTATTAAGACTTCCAAAAGAAAACTATGTAGCAATTAATGGATTTACATGTTTTGCCGTTTATAAGGCGATAGGGAACGAAGGCTATAACGTTGAACTGATCGACATTGAAAAAGATGACCTAAATTTTTCTGCAAAATCACTAGACCTTGCCCTAAAGCAAAATCCCAAAATAAAAGTGGTTATCATTCAAAACACATTAGGATATCCATGTGATATAGAAGAAATTGCAAAAGTATGTCGGGAAAACGAGCTTATTCTTATAGAAGACTTGGCGCACTGTGTAGGAACAAAAT
>Ga0213870_1001473_pt1 | contig 10577 bp, 9 predicted proteins | sample WICALVC2017_Meta_FD_160119 | JGI IMG/M metagenome (GOLD analysis project Ga0213870, IMG submission 160119) | Freshwater microbial communities from subterranean cave lake in Wind Cave National Park, South Dakota, United States - WICALVC2017 | ecosystem: Environmental > Aquatic > Deep subsurface >... | reverse complement strand
CCGCTTTCAGATTATTGCCTACCAAAAGGCTGCAGATGCAATCCAAAATTCTTCATCCGAAGTTATAGATCTATTCAAAGAAAAAAAACTAACTTTGCTGCCGGGAGTAGGTCCTTCAATCTCTTCCCACCTTGAAGAGCTACTTAAAACAGGCAAAGTCAAACATTTCAAATGGGTAATGCATGGAATTCCCAAAGCAGTATTTCCTCTTCTGGAAGTACCAACAATTGGCCCAAAAAAAGCGTTTAGATTAATTACAAACCTGTCTTTAAAGAATCCAGAATCAGCCGTTAATGACCTCAAAATTGCCGCTGTGCAAGGTAAAATTGCCAAAATTGAGGGCTTTGGAGAAAAATCTCAAGAAGATATTCTCCGAGCCATATCAGATTACTTTTTAGGCAAAGGCAAAACAACGAGAATGGCTCTCCCGTACGCTTTTGAAATCGCTGAAAAGCTTGTTTCGTACTTAAAAACCTCTAAAGCTGTTATTCTAGCTGTTGCCCTTGGGAGCTTACGTAGGATGGCGCCAACTATTGGCGACATCGATATTGCTGTAGCTACAAACGATCCAAAATCAGTCATAACTCACTTTGTTGGTTACCCATACAAAGAAAGAATCATCGAAGAAGGCCAAGAAACAGCCTCAATTCTTCTAACAAACGGAAAGCAAATAGATCTTATGACCCAGCCTCAAAAAAGCTTTGGAGCTTTAATGCAGCACTTTACTGGAAGCAAAAACCACAATATCAAGCTTAGGGAGCACGCTCTTTCAATTGGGTTGTCATTATCCGAACATGGAATTAAGTATTTAAACAAAAAATCTCAAGCAATTCACAAATATGACACCGAAGAAAATTTTTATAAAGCTTTAGGTATGGATTGGATTCCTCCGGAACTAAGAGAAGATACAGGAGAAGTTGAGTTAGCTATAATACACAATCTTCCTGAACTTGTAAACTTAGAAGAAATCAAAGGAGATCTTCATATACACTCAAATTTTCCAATTGACCCTAGCCATGATTTAGGAAAAAATTCAATAGAAGAAATGACAATGCGAGCAGAGAAATTAAAGTATGAATACATAGGGTTTTCCGAACATAATCCGAGTATTTCTAAACATACAAAGAATCAAGTTTATGATCTAATAGCAAGAAGAAATGATTATATTGAACACATAAAATCAAACATTAAAAATGTTCGAATAATTAAGTTGCTTGAAATAGATATTTTAGTCAACGGTGATATTGCTGCCGATAATAAAGCTCTTGAGCTGTTAGATGGCACTATTGTTTCTATTCACAGTTCCTTTGGTATGAGCAAAGAAGAAATGACCAAAAGAGTTCTCCAAGGTCTTTCTCATCCGAAAGCCAAAATTCTTGCTCATCCAACTGGCAGAATGTTAAACCAGCGACCGGGCTACGAGCTTGATTTTGAGAAAATTTTTGATTTTTGCAAAAAAAACAACAAAGCCTTAGAAATTAATAGCTGGCCTGAAAGACTGGATCTTCAAGACACAATCATTAAAGAAGCAGTAGCAAACGGAGTAAAGCTAATTATAAATACCGATAGTCATGCCGTTGAGGAAATGAGCTTAATGAGATACGGTGTTGCCATGGCACGCAGGGGTTGGGCTAAAAAAAGTGACATTTTAAATACAATGGGGTATAATGAGTTTGTTAAGTGGTTAAAAACATAGAATCTTTTACCTACGTCATGCTGGCTTGTCCAGCATCTCTATGGTAATTAGAGATTCTGGATGCTCCGTCACCTGACGGATTACCAGAATGACGTAAAGGTAATAGAATTTGGAGGGAGGTGAAATTTAATGGATATAGGTACAATAATTTTGATATCTGTTGTTGTTATTGCTGTTCTATATGTTTGGTCTGTATACAATGGCCTTGCAACTGGGAAAGTACACATAAAAGAGGCTTTTTCTGGCATTGATGTTCAGCTTAAAAGACGAGTTGATTTGGTTCCAAATCTCGTCGAAACAGTCAAAGGATACGCAAAGCACGAAAAGGAGCTTTTAGAGAAAGTTACCAAAGCGCGTACGTCGCTTATGAAAGCAACGTCTCCACATGAGAAAGCGCAATCAGATAACATATTGTCTGGCGCTTTGAAGAGTTTATTTGCAGTTTCAGAGAACTATCCCGATCTTAAGGCTTCTCAAAACTTTTTAAAACTACAGGAAGAACTTTCTGACATCGAAGCTAAAATTGCATACGCAAGACAGTTTTACAACACAAATGTAAGAGATTACAACGCAACGCTCGCTAACTTTCCAAGCGGAGCAATTGGTCGTTCATTTGGTTTTAAAGAACAAGAATTCTTCGAGGCAGAAGAAGGCGAAAGAAAACCAGTCAAGGTGACTTTTTAATGAACATTTATTCTCAAATCAGCTCTAACAAGCTGAAAACGTGGGTTATAATTAGCTTGTTTGTTATTTTCATAACAACATTAATGTATGTGTATGGCAATGCTTCAGGCTATGGCTTATCTTTTGTTGGAATAGCGCTTATCATATCAGGCCTTATGAGTTTTGCAAGCTACTATTACTCCGACAAGATAATTTTAGGAATGTCAAAGGCAAAGCAAATTAAAAAAAACGATAATCCAGAGTTCTTTAGAATTGTAGAGAATCTTTGCATCGGCGCTGGTATCCCAATGCCAAAAGTATATATTATTGATGATTCAGCCCCAAACGCATTTGCAACAGGACGAGATCCAAAACATGCAGTGGTCTGCGCAACAACTGGTATATTACAAAAGTTAAACAAAGTGGAACTTGAAGGAGTTATTGCCCACGAATTGTCGCATATTAGAAATTTTGATATAAGACTTATGGCAATCGTTGTAGTTTTGGTAGGACTTGTCGCGCTTTTAGCAGATTTTTTTATGCGAAGTCTTTGGTATGGAGGTGGACGAAGAAATAGTAGGGAGGGAAACAGTGCTCAAGGAGTTTTTTTACTTATTGGTATTGTTCTTGCAATTCTATCCCCTATTATTGCAACACTTATCCAACTTGCAGTTTCAAGAAAAAGAGAGTTTCTCGCGGATGCTTCGGGAGTTTTACTTACTCGCTATCCAGAAGGATTAGCCACCGCTCTTGAGAAAATAGCTAAAGACAAAGAGCCACTCGAAGTTGCAAACAACGCAACAGCTCATTTATACATTGCGAATCCTTTTAAAGGAAAAATATCAGGCAGTTGGTTTGCAAATCTCTTCAACACCCACCCACCGATTGAGGAGCGTATAAAAATCCTAAGATCGATGTAATCCATGATCAACTTTTTTCTTATAACTCTTGGAAAAAGTATTCTTGCATTAAGTCGTTCATTAAATCTTGGCCACGGGTCGACGTGGCCGGGACATATTGCGCTTTCCATAAACAAAAACTTTATTAATGAACTGGTTAAAGCAAATCCGCAGCTTAAAATAATTCTTATCGCTGGAACAAATGGAAAAACAACAACTGGTAAACTTATTCAAACAATTCTTGAAAATAATGGAAAAAAAGTATTCCAAAACGAAGCTGGTGCCAACCTCTTGAACGGAATTGCATCCACTATAATACAGCACAGTAATATAGTAACTGAAATCAATTATGATTTTGCGATCTTTGAAATAGATGAGAATACTTTACCATTGATCTTAAAAGAAATCACGCCGGATTATTTAATTCTTCTTAATCTATTTAGAGATCAATTAGATAGGTATGGTGAGGTAAATACGATTGCGAATAAATGGGGAGATGCCATTCGACATCTCCTTCCAAAAACAAAACTTATTCTAAATGCCGATGATCCCCAAATTGCACATTTGGGTGTGGGTGGGCGTCATTCTGGTAAGCGAAGTTCTGCGTTGCAGAACGAGCGCATCCAGAATCTCCATGGCGCAGAGAGACTCTGGACAAGCCAGAGGGACGGAAACGAAATTCTTTATTTTGGTCTAAATGATAAAAAACTTGCTCAGACAATCCATCAGCATGCGGCTGATTCGACGTATTGCCCACACTGTGGCTCAAAACTTTATTATAAAATCGTTTACTATTCTCATCTTGGGGATTGGGAGTGCAAAAAGTGCGGCAATAAAAGACCCAAAAATATTTTTTCCAATCCCCCACCATCTCGATTATCAGGATCATATAATCTCTATAACATCCTTGCAGCAGTATTAGTTGCAAACAATATTGGAGTTACTAACAAGTTAATAAACGATTCGTTAAAAACATTCATCCCTGCTTTTGGAAGACAAGAGATATTAAAAGTTGACGGAAAAAAGTTTCAAATTTTCCTTTCTAAAAACCCGACGAGTTTTAACGAGTCGCTTAGAACTATAAAAAGCCTTGGAGGGAAAAACGTTCTTTTTGTTTTGAACGACCGAATTCCGGATGGTCGCGATGTTTCATGGATTTGGGACGTAGATTTTGAAGATTATTTTAATGATTTTAAAAATATTATTGTTTCTGGAGATAGGTGTTATGACATGGGACTACGAATAAAGTACTCAGGTCAAAAGTTAAAAGGCAAAAGTCAAAATCACAACTCAAAAGTCAAAATTTACGAGAAATTAGATGATGCTGTTCGTAATGGACTATCAAATCTCAAAGACAATCAAACTTTATATATCTTACCGACTTATTCCGCAATGTTAGAAGTGAGAAAAATATTAACAGGCAAAAAAATCTTATGAACAATTCGCCACGCGCCACGCGCTACACGCTAACAATCGGTTGGCTTTATCCGGAACTAATGAGTACTTATGGGGACAGGGGAAATATTATTTGCCTTCAAAAGAGATGCGAATGGAGAGGAATTGACGTTGAGGTTAAACGTTTAGACGTCGGTTTTGCCCACGAGCAACTCGCCACGTGCCACCTCCTATTCATGGGCGGAGCTCAGGATACGCAGCAAAAAATCGTTTCCCGCGATTTTAGCAGAGAAAAGGTAAAAGCGCTAAAAGATATAGTAGAGCGTGGAATTCCCGGACTTTATATATGCGGTGCATATCAATTTCTTGGCAAATACTACAGAGAAGCTAGCGGAAAAATAATTGAGGGCTTAGGTATTCTTGATCTTTATACAGAAAATCCAGGAGAAAAATCTCCTCGTTTAATAGGAAACATCGTTGTTGATGCACGTAGCGTGTTGCGCGTAGCACGTAGAGAAAGTTCTACGAGCCACATGCTACCGCCTACAACCTATCTAGTCGGTTTCGAGAATCACGGCGGTAGAACTTATCTTGGAAAAGACGTAAAACCATTGGGAACTGTTATAAAGGGCTTTGGAAATAATGGGGAAGACAAAACAGAAGGCGCAGTTTATAAAAATAGTTTCGGAAGCTATTTACACGGTCCAATTTTGCCAAAAAATCCTCATTTCGCAGATTTACTTATCAAACTTGCGCTGCAAAAAAAGTATAAAGAAGAAATTACATTGCAAAAATTAGACGACTCTTTAGAATGGCAAGCCCACAATTCTGCAGTTAAGAAGTAACGCTAATTATTTAATCCGGAAAATACTTCTAATTTTTTTATTCTTTTTTCATGATTTTGAACATGTCGATCAATTTTTTCAAGCTTATCAAAAATTTCTTCATGGTCGTCTCCATTTTTCTCCAGTTTGCGTTGGATGGAGTCCAGCTCTCTATCTTGAGAGTCAAATCGTTTATCGTGCGATTTAAGGGTTGATCTTATCTCGGCATGATCTTTTTCGTTGTGTTCAAAATAAGGTAAAATTAAGGTTTCAAAAAATTCTTTCAACGAGTCTTGCACAATAACCTTTACGTTTATGAGATCTTTTTTATCTAACATATCCTGATTTTGTCATTTATAAATCTTTTTGTCAACTACAACTTTCCGATTCATTTTCTCCGTTGCGAAAATTTCCGACTCAACATATAATAATTGTATGAAAATAGATGTTACGCATGTTGCAAAACTTGCTAATCAGCCTCTCAAAAAGGAGGAGATAAAAAAATTTGAATCACAGCTATCCTCTATTCTTGGTTACATTAACAAACTTAATGAAATTGGTACAAAAAATGTAGAACCAACCTCTCAAGTTACTGGACTTGAAAATGTTACTCGGGGAGACGAAACTAAACCTTCTCTTTCCCAAGAAGCTCTATCGAATTCGAAATCCACTCATAACGGACTATTCAAGGTAAAAGCAATATTAGATGAATAACGATTGCTAAATTGCTATATTGCTAAATTGTTCAAACTTTTATGAAATTAAATCAGTTAACAATTAAACAAGCACAAGAGGGATTGAGGAATAAAAAATTTTCTTCTGTTGAACTTACCAAAGCTTGTCTTGAGCAAATTAAAAAACATAATCCTTCTCTTAATGCATTTATCACAGTTTGTGAAGAAGATGCTCTCGAGTCAGCAAAAAAAGCAGACGACTTAGTTTCGCCAGGTGAGACCTTGGAGGCTAAACCGCTTCTTGGCATTCCAATTGCGCTAAAAGACTTATTTTCTACAAAAGGAATAAAAACAACAGCAGGATCGAAAGTATTGGAAAATTACATTCCGCCGTATGACGCAACTGTAGTGAAGAAATTAAAAGATGTGGGTGCAACAATTATTGGTAAAACAAATCAGGATGCATGGGGACATGGTTCTTCTGGTGAGAATTCAGACTTTGGCGCAACAAAAAATCCATGGAATACTGAATATGTTCCTGGAGGATCTTCGAGCGGCTCTGCCGCGGCACTAGCGGCAGATATGTGTATTGTATCAACTGGGACAGATACAGGAGGCTCCTTAAGGCTTCCTGCTAGTTTTTGTAATGTAGTTGGGCTTAAACCAACTTATGGAAGAGTTAGTAGGTATGGAATAATTGCAATGGCATCCTCTTTAGATTCAATAGGACATTTCACAAAGACAGTTGAGGATTCTGCGATTCTTTTAAATGTGACAGCAGGACATGACGAATTTGATGCGACGACCCCTGGGGTAGACGCACAAAACTATACTAAAAATCTAAACAATGGCGTTAAAGGTATTAAAATTGGCGTTCCGGAAGAATATGTCGCAAAAGGACTAGACAAAAATGTGCAAACCAGGTTTGAACAAGCGTTAAAAGTATTAGAAAGACTTGGGGCAATTATAAAAAAAGTTTCACTGCCTCATACAGAATATGGAAATGCGGCTTATTATATAATCCAACCATCAGAAGTTTCTTCAAATCTAGCCCGTTATGATGGAATTAGATATGGACATGGGAGAGAAAAGTTTGGAGATGAAGCAAAACGAAGAATAATGCTTGGAACATATACTTTATCAGCCGGATACTATGATGCTTACTATAAAAAGGCCATGCAGGTCAGAACTCTCATAAAAAAAGATTTTAGCGATGCATTTAATCCGTCAGCTGACGGAGTCGACGCAATAATTACTCCAGTCTCCCCTACTCCTCCATGGAAATTAGGAGAAAAAATAAACGATCCCTTGAAAATGTATTTATCTGATGTATTTACAGTCACCGCAAACCTAGCTGGAATACCGGGGTTAGCACTTCCTATGGGTTTTGCTAATGAATTACCAATCGGCATGCAAATCCTCGGTCCCCAATTTTCCGAAAGCCTATTATTTCAAATCGGCCATGCCTACGAACAAACAACAGAATGGAACAAAAGAAAACCTGAGCTTAATAGCTCGTTGCACATAGGAGGTAGCACGTAGATATGTTTAGATTTGAGAAATTGGAAGTTTGGAAAGAGTCAATTTTATATACTAAAAATGTTTACAAGGTTGCAGAATCTTTTCCAAGGAGCGAACAGTTTGCATTAACTTCGCAATTAAAACGTGCTTCCATTTCTAAATCAAGTAACATAGCAGAAGGTTCAGGAAGTTCTAGTATAAAGGATTTCTGCAATTATTTGGACATTGCGATTAAGTCAACTATTGAAACAGTTTCCCAATTATTTTTAGCCGTAGAACTAAAATATATTAAAGAAGAAATTTTAAATCCTGTCTACAATGAAGCAGAAACACTCGTTAAAAGAATTCAGGGATTAAAGAAATACTTAAGGAGACCAAGGAAACCTAATTATGAATAAAATCCACAACCCACAACCCACAACCTACATGCCAGTCATCGGCCTAGAAGTGCATGTCGAGCTAAAAACCAAGTCGAAAATGTTTTGCTCGTGCAAAGCAGAATATTTTGGAGAAAAACCAAATTCAAACACGTGTCCTGTTTGCTTGGGGCTTCCTGGGGCTTTACCTGTACCAAACAAAAAAGCAATTGAGTGGTGCGTTATGATAGGGTTGGCTCTAAATTGCAAAATTCCACTTTTTTCTAAATTTGATAGAAAAAACTATTTCTACCCAGATTTACCTAAAGGGTATCAAATTAGTCAATACGATCAACCATTCTGCGTAGGAGGTTTTGTGATCCTGAGCAAAGCTAAGGATCTAGATTCTTCGGCTTCGCCTCAGAATGACAAAGGGAAACTGATCAGGATAAGACGCGTTCACATGGAAGAAGACACAGCCAAATTGGTGCACCAATTTGGAGCTCAAAACTCAAAAATCAAAAATCAAAAAGACGAAGGATATTCTTTAATAGACTTTAACCGAAGCGGAGTTCCTTTGGTTGAAATAGTCACAGAGCCTGATTTTGAGTCTGCAACCGAAGTTGTTGAGTATCTAAAAAAACTCCAGCAAATTGTTCGTTATCTCGATGTATCAGACGCTGATATGGAGAAAGGAGAGATGAGGTTGGAACCGAACATCTCACTGGCACGTAGCGCGTTGCGTATAGCAGGTAGTCAAAACCACGAGCCACTTGCCACGAGCCACCTGCCGCTGTACAAGGTTGAAGTGAAAAATATTAATTCTTTTAAATTCGTTGAAAAGGCGATTAATTACGAGATTGAGAGACAAAAGGAAATTTTAAGCTCAGGAAAAATTCCAACACAAGAAACAAGAGGCTGGGATGAAAAAAGACAAATTACTGTTACGCAGAGAGTTAAAGAAGAAGCAATGGATTATAGGTACTTTCCAGAGCCGGATATTCCTCCTATCCGTTGGATGGAGTCTAAAATCCGTCAGCTGACGGATCAAATCCCAGAACTAGCGGATAAGAGATCTCTAAGGTTTCAAAAAGAGTATGGCCTATCAGAATATAACAGTGGGATATTAGCGAGAGAAAAATCAATAGCCGATTATTTTGAAGAGGCAGTAGGAATAAATCAAAAATCAAAAATCAAAAATCAAAAATATGTAGACATAAAATCAATTGGGAATTGGATTATAAACAAAAAAGTAGATATGAATTCTATTCTTCCCGCTCAACTTATTAAGCATATTATGACATCAATGCAAACAACAACAATAGAATCAAAAAAATTGGAAAAAATAGTCAAAGAGATTTTAGACAAAAACCAAAAAGCAGTAGAAGATTATAAAAAAGGCAAAACCACAGTTATTGGATTTTTAATAGGACAAGTAAAGCAAACTATTAAACTATCTTTAGACACAGAAAAAGTAAAAAAGGTAATTGAAAAAATTCTAAAAACTGGTTAAGATAGATATTAAGCATTACTTTTTTGTCATCCTGAATTCATTTCAGGATCTCGTTTCACTCGAGATGCCGAAACAAGTTCGGCATGACAGCAAAAATATATATGGCAGATTTTGTTCATCTTCATAACCATAGCGAATATTCTCTGTTAGACGGACTTTCTAAGATAGAACCTATGGTTAGCCGCGCAAAAGATCTAAATATGAAAGCTTTAGCTATCACAGACCACGGAAATATGTATGGAGCAATAACGTTCTATAAGGCGTGCCTTACCGAAGGCATAAAGCCAATCATAGGCTGCGAAATATATGTTGCAAGGAGGTCTCGACACGAAAAAGAGGCAGGAATTGACAACGATTCGAATCACCTGATACTTCTTGCAAAAAATAGGGAGGGTTATAGAAATCTCATGAAAATAATATCTATTTCACACCTTGAAGGATATTATTATAAACCCCGATGCGATATGGAATTGTTAACACAATACCACGAAGGATTAATTTGCTTAACGTCTTGTGTAAATGGGTACATATCCGAACCCCTGCTTCTAAACCAAGAGCAACAAGCAATAAAACGCGCTGAAGTCTTGGCAGACATATTCAAAGACAATCTTTATTTAGAGTTGCAAAAACATATAGACGTTAAGGATCAAGACGTATTAAATCAAAAACTAATAGGTCTTGCTCAAAAGTTAGGACTTCCCCTGGTTGCAACCAATGATAACCATTATGTAAATAGCGCAGATGCCGAAGCCCAAGAAGTTCTTCTTTGCATCCAAACCCAAACAACTCTTCAAACTCCCAATCGAAAACTTTCTATGATAAGCTCCCCAGATTTTTATATAAAAGGCCAAGAGGAAATGACTGGACTTTTTATTCAAAACCCCGAAGCAATCGAAAATACTAAAAAAATTGCAGAGATGTGCAACGTTGAAATTACGCTTGGAAAATGGATAATGCCAATCTTTAATGTCCCAAACAAAAAAACCCCAGGGGATTATATAAAAGAAAAGGTTGAAGAAGGGCTTATAAAAAGATA
>Ga0213870_1001472_pt1 | contig 10582 bp, 9 predicted proteins | sample WICALVC2017_Meta_FD_160119 | JGI IMG/M metagenome (GOLD analysis project Ga0213870, IMG submission 160119) | Freshwater microbial communities from subterranean cave lake in Wind Cave National Park, South Dakota, United States - WICALVC2017 | ecosystem: Environmental > Aquatic > Deep subsurface >... | reverse complement strand
GATGAATCTTACAAATTTACAAAATCGGGGACGGCATACATCACGTCCCCGATAGAAACTAAAACCGCCAATCTTAATAATATTTTACATTATAAGATTCCAGAATAAGTTTACCCTCCTTTCCTTTATCATGAAACCCCCGATAAATTGTGACCCCACAATTAATCGGCTTTTCATGTTTATCTAGACTGATGAATTTATCAGCCCCCCAACGTTCTAGATTGGCTCGCGTTGCTAGAATGTTTAAATGGTGAGTTATCGCCAAAATATGCTTCCCAGCAAAATCACGAGTTAGTGTAATCAGCCACGCGCGATTACGACTTCTAACGTCAGGAACATTCTCGCCCTGTGGATAGCGATACCAATATTCTCCCTCAATGGTACGTAAAGCTCTTTGCTCTGGATGTATTGCTTCAAATACTTTCCAGTCATTATACAATAACGCTAAACCATGCTCTTGTTCCCTAATCCGCTCTTCTTCATATGTCTCTACCTTTGCGAGCGCAAGCCAACCACGAGCAATATGATCGAGAGTACGCAATGTCCGTTCGTAAGGCGAAACAAAAACTATGTCAGGAAGTTGACCCGAGCTCAATGCAAGCCCTGTTTTATATGCATGGTCTCCTTCTTTGTCAGAAAGTGGAGTGTCGGCATCTCCCATTGTAAGTGAAAATTTCTCCTTAACTCGAAGAGCCAAAATCCTTGTTTCTGCAGACCCATTATCTTTTTGGCGAGCCGACAAAAATTCCTGATAAAGAGGACTTTTCGCCTTTTCTTTTTTCAAAACATTAAAGATCGACGTATCGTGCCGAACTAATGTTACCGATGCAGGCCATTTCATCATACTATCTCCTTTCCTAGAATAATCGATTGTGAATACCACCAACTGATTCTAAATTTATACTACTATCTATTGTATAAATTTGTCAATATTAGGTTACTAAATGATTTGCCCTTTGCCATCTCGGAAAGTCTTGGGAAGTCCGACTTCCCAAACTTCCAATGGTGTTGCGTTAGATTGTGGAAAGAAATTAATTTATTTTGTAAATAATTTGATACCGTCTGTCGTCGCAACATGATAATGTCCTACCTAACCAATATATACGGTATACTGCTGGAATAAAAGGGGTTAGTGAACCGTACCCCTATTGCTGGTTCTACATCACGGCGGGGATGATTTCGATCATATTAAATCCTCAGGTGTAACAACACTAACACTTGAGCCAGGATAAAATTCTAAAAATTTCTTGAAACTAACTTCTTCTTTACTTAATTTGCATTCATAAGCAATAAGTTCCCGATTTTTAACTTCTACTAAATCAATTTCGAGGCCTTGCTTTGTACGCCAGAATGTCAATCTCGGTGGAAATATCTCCAGAAGTCCTTGCTTCATTTTCTCTATAACAAAAAAATTTTCAAACAATATCCCCTTGGCTTGATTATCATTCATATTTACTGGTTCTATGAGAGCATTTCTGACGCCAGTATCTAAAAAATATATTTTATAAGATTTTTTTAGTTCATTAGAAAAATTTCTTGAATAAGAATAAAATCTTTTTATTACAAACGATTGCTCTAAAAGTCTTATGTACCTCTCTATAGTAGAGGGTGCTACACCTAAATCTTTACCTAATTTATAAGCTGTTACTGTTCCCCCAGTCGCATGTGCCAAATTAATGAGTAAATCTTCAAAAATTTTTGGATTATGAATTGCTTCAAAAGTATAAATATCTTTATATAAATAATTCGTGGCAATCTTTTTTAACTCCATCTTCTTATCTTCAATACTTTCTGCTCCAACAACAGCCGGGTATGAACCGTAAAACATGAGCTCGTTTAATCTTTCTTTATTTAAACCTAATGCCGACTTAACTTCTGAAAGTGTTAATGGTAAAAGTATAAATTCAAATGCTCGACCAGTCATCGGTTCTTTTATTTTATTAGCTAGATCAAAGGAACTTGAACCAGTTGCTATAATTTGAATATGGGAATACGTATCATGAAAAATTTTCAAAATCTTACCAATGTTCTGAATAGTCTGTGCCTCATCAAACACAACAATTTTTCTATTCTTAACTAATTCAAGAAGCTTATCAGGTTCTCCTAAGACAAAATACTTACGAACATCAGCAAATTCACAATTAAAATACCCGCCATCATCCTTAAACGACTCAATAATCTTTTTAGACAAGGTTGTTTTACCAGACTGACGAGGACCTAGAATTATAACCAGACTCTTTTTAAACAATGAATTCCTGATTTGGTTTTCTATTCCGCGTTGAAATATAATCATATATTATCAATTCTAACAATTTAAAGATCAAAGTGCAAATTTACAGATTAAATTCTCTGTAGTCTGGTGCCTAATGCCTATTCATCCAACTCCCCAATCTTCTTTTGTGTCATTCGTCACCAGAAAATGCAGTCTTGAGCCAAATACTCACCGCTTCTTTCGCTTCCTCGTCATCAATAAAACGAGCCACCAATGATAAGATATTTGAATCATTACGTAGCTCAAACCCCGCGTGATCGGAACCAAGGTATATTTTGTATTTTAATGTCATAAGAAATTCTGATAATTTCTAAAAATTAATCTTTGTATTATGAAGTAATTTTTTTATTTTATCTTTTTCTTCTTGATTAAGATTAAACATATACAAAGCATGTAACATTTTTCTTTTTTAATACGACGAGGAACTCGCGCGCAATCTCGCAAATAAATTACCACTATAACCCTATTCGCATTTGACAAAGAAGATAAATATGGTATAGTTGTGACGAAATTAAAATCACTACTCACAAACAAAAGGAGGATGCTCATGAGAATCAATGACTATCCAGAGATAAACATGGCTGCAAAGATTATCAATCTCGGAAAGAGTATCGCATTACTTGCAGCTCTTGCCACATGCATCTTATCATTTTATTGTGGTATCTATTGCGCTTTTCGTGCCATTTGGGATTTTTTCTCAAAATGATTAGAGGGCTTGTGATGTGTGGGCTACAATAAACCCACACATCATTTTTTAATTTATTTACCAAGTAATTTTTAAAAATGAATATATAACTTGACTTAATTTTTTATATAATATATCATATATGATATATACGATATGAAAACAACTAGTCAAAGCACTCAACAAAAGATAGGATTTTTTATTAAGAATTTACGGGAGGAGCGTGGATTTACTCAAGTCTCGTTTGCTAAAGAGTTGGCCACGTCGCAATCGGCAGTGGCGCGAATGGAGGCTGGTAATCAGAATTTTAGCACTCAACAACTCTCCAAGATCAGCAAGATATTGAATAGAAAAATACTGACCTTGACAGAATCGTTGGATTTTGAAATTAGAGGAGGTAAAAAACTCTCTGGCAGTATTACCACAAATTTTTCTAAAAATGGTTCGGTAGTTCTTTTGTGTGCTGCCTTGTTGAATAAAAATAAAACGATCCTGCACGGAATATCAAAAATTGAAGAAGTATACCGATTGATAGAAGTAATAGAAAGTATTGGCGTATCTATTCGCTGGATTAAACAAAACAGCGTCGAGATCGTACCACCGAGTAAATTTACAATCAATCATCTAAATCGTGATGTATTCATAAAAATACGTGCTGGCTTGATGCTTATTGGGGTACTGGCGCATCGCGAGACAAAATTTACTTTACCACGCACCGGTGGATGCAAAATGGGTAACCGCACAATAGCCGCTCACAAATACGGTTTAGAAAAACTAGGTATAAATATTACCACTTGGAAGGATTGCTATAAAATACAAACCAAAAAATTAAAATCTTCAGAGGTGGTAATGTACGAAGCCGGAGACACGGCGGCTAATAATCTGCTCATGGCGGCCGCCTTGATTCCTGGAAAAACTACAATACGATTTGCTCCACCAAATTATCAAGTACAAGAACTTTGCTTCTTTTTAGAAAAGATGGGCATACGTATTGAAGGTATAGGCACAACTAATCTGACCGTGCACGGTATAAGTCATTTTGACAAACCGCTTGAATATCACAACAGCGAAGATCCAATAGAGTCCATGATGTTTATTTCAGCAGCGGCAACAACTAATTCAAAATTAAAAATCCAACGCTGTCCTATTGATTTCTTGCTAGTGGAATTACTCAAGCTTGAAAAAATGGGGTTGAAATTTTCATTATCATCAAAATATAAATCATATAACGGACGCACTGACTTAGTTGATATCACAGTATTCCAATCCAAACTTAAAGCATTAACTGATAAAATCCACGCTCTGCCATATCCTGGCATAAACTCTGACAATCTTCCATTTTTTGCTCCTATAGCTACACAAGCACATGGCACAACTCTTATTCACGATTGGATGTGGGAAAACCGCGCCATATATTTTACCGAACTAAACCGCCTAGGCGCTCAAGTCATGTTGGCTGATCCTCATAGAATATTTATCACCGGTAAAACAAAACTAAAGGCAGGGCAAATAGTCTGCCCGCCAGCTTTAAGACCAGCCATGATTATTTTAATCGCTATGCTAGCTGCCAAAGGTACATCTATCCTTCGCAATGTCTATTCGATAAACCGAGGATATGAAACCATCGCCTCCAGATTAAATTCTATCGGCGCCGATATTCGAACTATATAGTCCCCTTTTTAATTCCTAGTCTAATCTTCTCTACAAAAGTATTAAAAAAATAAAGATTGTGAAACGAAAGCAACTGAAAGGCAGTCAACTCTTTGGCACGCAAAAGATGGGTAATATAACTTCTATTGTAGTCTACACAAACGAAACAAGAACAATTTTTATCGAGAGATTTTTTGTCTTTAAGAAAAGACTGCTTGTTCATATTTAATTCTCCGTGCGAAGTAAAAGCAATACCACGTCTGGCGTAATGAGTCGGAACAATACAATCAAACGTGTCAACACCTGACTTGATAACGTTAATTATATCTTCCAAATACCCTACACCTAAAAGATGAATCGGTTTTTTTGATGGTAACTCTTTTGTAACTACATTTAATATTTGTGCCATTTCTTTCTTGTCATAACCAAACTCGCCACCCACGCCAAAACCGTCAAAAGGCAAAGCGCCAATAAATTTAGCGCTCTCAGATCTTAATGTTTTATGCTTTCCGCCCTGAACAATACCATATAGTGCTTGTTTTGTTGGTTTCGTATCTAAACAGATTTTCGCCCATTTATGAGTTCTAATTAAAGAATCTTTTATATACAAAACAGTTGCTACTGGTGACGGACACTCATCAAAAGCAAAAATAATATCAGCTCCTAACGATCCTTGAATCCTCATAGATTCTGCCGGGCCTATAAACACTTCTTGCCCATTGAGATATGAAGTAAACAAAACACCGTCATTAGTTATTTTTAAAAGTTTTGGCTGCTGCCCTAATTGAACTGTCTCTATAGACTGCTTCTTTAATATTTTACCCATTCCAAAATCCTTACCAAAACCTAAACTAAAAACTTGAAAACCTCCAGAATCAGTCATTAACGGCCTATCCCAATGCATAAATTTATGCAATCCTTTATTCGCACGAACAATCTTCTCACACCCTCTTAGATACAAATGAAATGTGTTCACTATTAAACACTGACTCTTTGTATTTATAACATCTTGGCTGGTTAATGTTTTAATAACAGCTTGTGTTGCCACAGGAATAAAACATGGAGTTTCTACAACTCCATTACTGGTTTGCAACAGACCCAACCGAGCATTACTTTTTTTAGACTTTTTTAAAACTTCAAAATCAAACATAATTTGAGTAGCTGGTAGCTTTTTAGCTTGTAGCTTGTTAGGTAAAAAAATGAAAGCTAAGAAGCTAAGGTAGTACCACGCTGACGAACGACATAGCGTCTAGATTATATGGCGCTTCGATTAACGCGTTCTGCCAAACAATATCTCTGTCTTCGGTTGTTATATTTTTAATTTGACCTATAACTAATCCCTGCGGTACATTATCCTCAAGTCCGGATGTCACAACTATGTCACCAGCTGAGATTGTTTTATTTTTTGGAATCAAATCAATCGCAATCCCAAGTTTTAAATCACCACTTACAAGACCATGCGCGCGTTGCCCGTCTTTGGTTAATATAAGCGCTGTTGTTTTACTTAAAGGATTAGATAGCGATCTAATTTCGGAAAAATTATTGCCAACACTGGAAATCTTACCAATAATGACACCACTAGTGCTAGTCGCATATGTATCGCTCTGTATAACAACTGGCAAACCAATTTTGATACCGTCATGGCTGCCCTTATTAATCACAATGGCAGAACGATTGTTTAAATTATCAGCCGCAATAATTTGCGCGATGACATGTTTACTATTAGGCTTATTAAGCTTCGTAAGATCGCGCAATTTTTGATTTTCTAATTCTAAAATATGTAACTTGCCAGAATCAACAAGACGGCTTGCAAGTTTTGCAGTTAACGCTTCGTTATTGCTACGCAATTCTTGATAGCGCATAAAACCTATAACCTTGCTAATATCTGTTGATAATCCATGTACTGCTTGCTTAACTGGCAACAAAAGATCTGTAAAAAAAATTTGGGCAAATTGCAATGTCCCTAAACTACTTAATAGAATAAAAATTAACAAGCAAATAACGACGATTAGTATATATCGCTTGTTTTGTTCATAAGTTTGAGATTTCATAATTAGTTCATAACTCCTAGTTCCTATTGCGCTGGAGCAACACTGACCTGTTCCAACAATGATAACTTATCTAGTAGTATTCCTAAACCGCGCACTACTGCGGTTGACGGATCTTCAGTCACTCTGACAGGTATTTTAATAGCGTCTGATATAAATTTATCTAGCCCGCGCAACAAAGCGCCACCACCTGTTAGAAGGATGCCATTTTCATAAATATCTGCCACAAGTTCCGGAGACGTAGTCTCAATAGTGCTTTTAACATTCTCAACGATTTGACGTATGGAATTAGCCATGGCAAGTCGCACTTCAGCGTCTCCTATTAAAAGCTCTTTTGGCAATCCTGTAACCAAATCTCTGCCGCGCATTAACATAGACATTGGCTCATGCAATGGAACCGCAGAACCAATTTTAATTTTAATATCCTCCACAATCGCATCCCCTAAAGATAGATTAAAATGATCACGCACATAATCAATGATGTTTTTATCCAACTCGTTACCGCCGATTTTTAAAGATCTGGAACTAATAATACCGCCGAGTGATAATACAGCTACTTCGCTTGTCCCTCCGCCAATATTAACAATCATAATTGTGGAAACCTCTTCAATGGGCAACCTAATACCAACAGCGGCGGCAATTGGAGCTTCCACTAAAAATACTTCTTTGGCGCCTATATTGAAAACCACATCTTCTACCGCTTTTCGCTCAACCTCTGTCGTATGCAACGGAATAGAAATGGCAACCCTTGGTCTCTTAATTAAATTAAATGTTTCACTATATATTTTATCAATAAAATATTTAAGCATTTTTTCTGCTACTTCAAAATCTGAAATAGTACCGTTGCTGATAGGCTGAGTTATGGTAATCCTCGATGGCGCCTTGCCGATCATTTTTTTTGCCGCATGACCAATGGCAATAACCTCATGAGTTTTATTATTAATAGCCACAACAGACGATTCGTTAACAACTATGCCACGATCTTTTACATATATTAATATATTGGTTGTGCCTAAATCGATACCAATATCTTTTGTAAAAACATTAACTAGTTTAGAGAGCATAGGCGCGTAATGGGCAATTAATAATTGATAATGGATAGTTTATAATTGATAATATAATTACATTTAGTATACACAAAAATGAATCTTATTACAACTTCCATGCTATTTTTTTACACTCGCAGTGAGATCAAAAAGCTGATACTGCATAGCATCTGATACTTGAGCATGAATCACATTGGCTTGTTTTGTAACTAGCTCATTAGAAACAATGATCGGCGCTATATCTTGAACGTTCCCACAACTTGGCGCATTAACACAACCAATTTTTTGGTAAGCGCCACCCCAGTGTCCAACATATAATCCATTATTCAAATCTAGCCATAAACCATCATCACTACTAAACGCAATCTCTATTGGTTTAATTTTTTTTGTTCCAAATACCCCAATATAATGCTTACTACAATTGTCACATTTCCATTTATTATCTGGCAAAAGTACTGTTTTAAGCGTGTTGTTTTGAAAAGTATTCTCATCAGAAAATATTTCCAAACGATCAAGAAATGGATCTACTGCTTTGATGTCAGTATATGTCCCAGAAGTATTCCATGCGATAGCCAGCTGACCCTTAGGCACAGAAACGACACGCGCAGAAAATATGGCATCTTCTTTGGCATATACAGCAAACCAACTATTATACCCTTTTGTCTCTTCTGGTGGCGCTGGTGACGAAAAAGTTACTGCCTCAATCCTACTACCAACACCTAAAGAGACATCACAAAAACGCTCATGCCCCTTGCAAGTAAATTTTTTTAAACCTTTTACTGAATCAACATCTTTTTTAAAACGTGACGCATACAAGTCTACATCTCCGTCCAAAGGAACGACCTCAATCGTGTACGATCTACTATCCGTCATGACTGGAAAATAAAATAACTGAAAATACCCTGCGCAAGCGTGGCTCTCAACCCTTTTATAATTGGCAGATAAAGAGAGTGGCTTGCCGAAACAAGGCTGTGCTGTCCTTCCTTTGTCAGGACCTGCTGCCAGCGCAACATCGCTTTTCGTAAAAAAGAATAATATTAATGCAATTACGCAAATTGTTTTAAATAGTCTCGACATAAAATATCTTTTAATATAACACAAAAATGCTTATATGTCAATAGCTGAGACACTACGATGACGAAAAATATTCAGGGAACTCTTTTCTTCTACCCATATTTCAGGCCTCTTGTCATAATCAAAATATGATCACTGCAAAGTAATTTATTTTTATCAGCTATTGCCTTGTTATTCGGCTTAATAAATGGTATACTGAATTTACATCTCGTAAGCTATATCCTACAAGTCGAAGATCCCGAGCATATGCGATGGACTAAGAAGCTACCCTAAGGGGGCATAGTTTAGTGGTAAAACATCGGTCTCCAAAACCGATGACCTCTGTTCGATCCAGAGTGCCCCTGCGTGCTTGACATTATTTTAATTCTTGACAACCTAGAGCCTAAAGCCTAGTTCCTAGAGCCCTAGATTCTAAAAACATATGCTTACAGCTATTTATTTAATAATTATTATTTTATTGTTAGTTATCGTTCACGAGCTAGGACATTTTTGGGCTGCCAGAAAAACAAAGGTCATGGTTGAAGAATTTGGGTTCGGTCTTCCACCGCGAGCTTGTAGCATTAAATCCAAAAAAACAAACACCATATATTCTTTAAACTGGTTACCTATCGGCGGTTTTGTAAGGCTAAAGGGTGAACTAGGTGGCGAAGTGAGAAATGGCCCAACAGAAAATTCTGCAGACCCAGACAGCTTCTCATCAAAAAATATCTGGCAAAGAGCGATTATTATAAGCGGTGGCATTCTAATGAATTTTGTTTTAGCGATAGTTTTATTCTCGATTGGATACATAATTGGGCTACCACAAGAAATCAACTCTGACAACATGGCATCTTCTAAACTCGAGAGCAAGTTTGCCAAAATAGAAGACGCAAAAATACACATTTCCGCAGTACTACCTAATACGCCCGCGACAAAAGCCCAGCTTCAAGCCAAAGATATTATTATTGATATTGACGGAGAAAAATTTAGCACGATAAATAATCTACGCAACTATTTAAGCTCGCGCAAAGGAAAGGAAGTGCTTGTGCAAATTAAGAGAGGCGACGCTAAAATATTCAAACAAATCGCACCGCAACAAATACCAGAAAGCTCTGTGGTTGGCTTAGGTGTTGGACTATACCACACAGGCACTGTTTCCTATCCGATATACATAACACCAGTGGCTGGATTCTTAAGAACATACGACATCTCTAAAGAAATGATTATCGCGCTATACGACCTTGTCAAGAATCTGATCACTGGAGCAAAAGTCAACACCGCTGATATCGCCGGACCAGTTGGAATTGTCTCGCTCATTTCAGATATTTCAAAACTAGGATTTGTATATATACTTCAATTCACGGCATTGTTATCTATAAACTTAGCAATTATTAATTTTATACCATTTCCAGCCCTGGACGGAGGTAGGTTTCTATTCCTAGCAATAGAAGGCGTAAGAGGTAAAAAAGTTAACGAAAAAACCGAAGCCATGTTTCACAATGTCGGCTTCGCGCTGTTAATGATACTCATATTAGTTGTAACCTATAATGACATAGTCAGATTGATGAGCAACTGAGGGATTTAAGATTTACGATTGATGATTTAAGAAGTGGTGATTGGTAACTGAAAAAGAAATTGGGACAATCACTGTATTTATCACTTGATAGATTTAATTTTTGATATTTGGAAATTGTTCGTGACTGTCCCCATTTATCCGGTTGTCCCCATTTATCCGGTTTTTCTTTATTTTATTAATCACAACTTTTATTATTAACTATTTTTTCTATCCTATTTACGATATCACAATTTAAATGAGGAACTTCAAAAT
>Ga0213870_1001471_pt1 | contig 10582 bp, 12 predicted proteins | sample WICALVC2017_Meta_FD_160119 | JGI IMG/M metagenome (GOLD analysis project Ga0213870, IMG submission 160119) | Freshwater microbial communities from subterranean cave lake in Wind Cave National Park, South Dakota, United States - WICALVC2017 | ecosystem: Environmental > Aquatic > Deep subsurface >... | reverse complement strand
ATGCTTGCTAAAGTAAATTCTTCTGCTGTTGTGGGGCTTGATGCGGTGCCGGTTGAAGTAGAAGTAGATATAGCCTCTGGTCATCTCCCATCCTTTACTATAGTAGGTCTCCCGGACAAAGCAGTTGAGGAAGCAAAAGAAAGGGTAAGAAGTGCTATAAAAAATACAGGATTTGATTTCCCCTCCAAACGCATAACAGTAAATCTGGCACCTGCCGACCTGCCAAAAGAAGGCCCATCCTACGATCTGCCGATTGCTCTTGGCATTCTTATTGCATCAGAGCAAATAAGAGTAAGCATAAAAGACTCTCTTTTTATGGGAGAGCTATCACTGGACGGCAAATTAAGGCGTACAAATGGCGCGCTGTTGTATGCTCTCCTTGCAAAGGAAAAAAAATTAAAAAGGGTTTTTCTGCCCTTTGTTAACGCAAAAGAAGCAGCAATTTTAACCAATATTGAAATCTACCCAACACATGACCTTTTCAGCCTTTACCAACACTTAACCGGATTAAAAACAATAACTCCCCACGAAAATATTGCCTTTGAAGAAATTATACAGGAGGAAACTTTTGATTTTGACATGAAAGATATAAAAGGCCAAGAAAGGGCAAAACGGGCGTTTGAAATTGCAGCAGCAGGATCACATAACATTCTCTTAAAAGGACCACCAGGGGCAGGAAAAACTCTAATATCTCGAACTCTTCCCTCTATTCTGCCCCAGCTTACTTTTGAGGAAGCAATAGAAGTAACAAAGATCTATAGTATTTCCGGTCTTTTGGATAAAGATTTTCTTGTCATAAAAAGACCATTTCGAACACCACACCATACGACTTCTCATATCGGACTTATAGGGGGTGGAAGCATTCCTAAACCAGGAGAAATCTCTCTTGCCCACCGCGGAGTATTGTTTTTGGACGAATTTCCAGAATTTTCCCACCATGTACTTGAAACATTAAGACAACCCCTAGAAGATGGGGCAATATCAATTTCCCGTTCCAGCGCAAGAGTTACGTTTCCGGCAAAATTTATGCTTATAGCGGCCCAGAATCCGTGCCCGTGCGGATACTTGGGAGACCCATTTCATGAATGCAGATGTACCCCGAGCCAAATACTTCGATACCAAAAACGTGTTTCAGGCCCTATGTTGGATAGAATTGACATTCACTTAGACGTTCCAGCTGTAAAAGTAGACAAGCTCACAGAAAATTATAAAAATGCAAAAACCGAAAGCTCGATGCAAATTCGAGCTAGGGTACAAAAAGCAAAAGACATACAAATCAAACGTTTTAAATCTGTATCTGACAAGATTACATCAAATGCCGAAATGAGGCATAAAGATATTAAAATCTTTTGCCCGCTTTCTAGAGAATCCCAATCTTTGCTTAACATTGCAGTTGACAAGATGGGCCTTTCTGCTCGCTCTTACCATAGGATTATAAAACTCTCAAGAACCATTGCGGATTTAGGAGGATCTGTTAATATAAATCCTCCTCATATTGCCGAAGCTCTCCAATACAGACCCCGACTGGAAAGATGAAAAAAACGTTTTATATCGTATTGCTAATTATCATAACTCTTATAATAGGAAGAAATTTAACATTTCTGCCAAAGTTTGACTTTTTGTCAAATCCCAAGAATGAGGTAGAAAGTCTTAAAAAAGATGTTGGGGATTTAATTGCAAGAAACAGAGGCAGCTATGCTGTTTATTTCTTAAGTCTCTCAAAAGATAAATCCTTTGGCATAAACCAAAACGGCGTGTATACGGGAGCGTCTGTCAACAAAGTGCCAATTATCGCTGTTTTATATTATTTGGCATCCAAAAATAAAATAAATCTTGATGAAAAAGTTACCATTCAACAAACCGATATCCAGGACTACGGAACAGGAATCTTGCGCTACGAAAAGGAAGGCGCCGTATACTCATTGAGAACTCTTGCTAGATTGTCTCTTCAGAAATCCGACAATACCGCTATCTATGTGCTTCTTGGAAAAATAGGAGAAGAAACTGTCCAAAAAACAATAAAAGCTTGGGGACTAACTCAAACAGACATAGCAAATAATAAAACTTCCCTAACAGATATTGCTATTCTTTTCCAAAAAATTTATAATCAGGAGGTACTTACCTCCTCTCTTACAAAAGAATTGCTTGGCTTTCTTACAGACACAGATATAGAAGACAGAATCCCAAGACTTCTTCCAGAGAACACTATTATTTATCACAAAACAGGAGACGCAATAGGAACAATGCATGATGTTGGGATAATAAAAAACAAAGATACAGTTTTTTTCTTGGGAGTCCTAACCTCTGATATTGGAGACAAGGAAAAGGAGGCTCAAAACACTATTGCCGAAATCGCCAAAAGAGTATTTGATTTTGAGATGAAGCAAAGATAAGTAGTATATGTAGAAGTTGCAGGCTACCGAAAATTACTGGCATGCATGATAGTTATACCTACAATTTCTTTACCTCTTCTTCGCACCAACATATCGTCATTTATCATATCTGTATCAGTTGCCTGCTGAGGTTTTTGAAAAGAAATATAAAGCACATCTGCATCTTCATCGTAATCAAACGACAAAGAATTATTCCTTTTTGAAAGAGAAATAATCTTAGGCAAAATCGGCTCTAATTGTTTGATGATTGTTTTATCCATACTATCTCCTTTTTCATTAAATTACAAGTATATCAAAAATTCTTCTAGAAAATTTTCTTTTTGTTTGCGCAGCTTTTAGACGGTTAAAATGCAGAGGAAAAATTGGAAAATGGAGGTTTAAATTAAAACGACTTGTAATAATTCTGCTGTTTTTTAAACAAATCCTAATCTAAATATCTCCAAAGTCTTCTTCTAAAGCCTATGTATGAGAATCTAAATAGTAGCTATTAGGATTATGCTATAAGCGTTCACTTTATTTACTACATTTTATAAATGTATTGACAAAATTAAAAATATAATATATAATTACACAATTATGCAACATAAACACGAAAGGTTTAAAAGATTAGCCACAAAAAGAACAAATGCAATTCTTGATAAACTGCGTTTACTTGGAAATCTATCTTCAAAATCAAATTATGATTATTCCGATGATGAAGTAAATAAAATCTTCTCCGCAATCGAATCCCAATTGAAAATCGCAAAAGTTAAATTCCACGGACACAAGAAAAAGGAATTTAAATTATGACTACTTTATCGGCCTTGAAAAATGGGAATTATAGAACTGAACAAATTGATATAACCCCTGATACCTCTATGCTCCCGAAATCGGGGAAAACAGGATACTCCTTGCCTCAAGCCATTGCTGAATTAGTTGATAATTCGATAGATGCTCGAAGTTCTAATGAAGCTCTTGAAGTAAGAGTTGTTATTCAGTCCGATTACATAAGCGTAAAGGATAATGGATTAGGAATGGACAGGTCTACGGCCAGAAACGCACTGGTACTGGGATATTCAGAGAAAAAAAATCAGTTAGGAGAATTTGGTATTGGTATGAAAGCAGCATGCACGAGTCTTGGAAAAAAATTTAACGTAAAAACTTCAAGAAAAGGAATAAAAGATGAATATTTTTACTCTTATGATGAGGATTCGTGGTTGTCAAGAAGAAAAAGAAGTGATTGGACTGACTCAATCAAAATAATTGACAAAGAGAATATTGACGAACATGGAACACTAGTTGAGATAGAAGATCTCACAAGAAGAGTAAGCTCCGCTAGAAAAAAAGATGTTGTAAATGATCTTTCCGCGAGATTTGCTCCTTTTCTTCTAAGTGGAGAGGTAAAAATTTACGTGAATAACTCTGAGTGTATCCCAGAAGAACCAGAACTATCAGAGGAGAAGAAAGATTTCCAAATTATTCTTCCAGATGGAAATAAAATCTATGGCTGGTACGGCTTATTAAAACATGGATCAAATAGAGGTCTTTATGGATTCAATACCTTTAGAAGAGGCCGAATGATAACGAGCTATGATAAATTAGGAATCCCATACCACCCAACAGTTTCAAAAATTATTGGGAAGATATACATGGATCATGTACCAGTGTCTTCAAATAAGAAGGGATGGGAACAGGAGTCAGACGAATATAAAGAGGCAGAAATCCTACTTAAAAAAGAATTCATGGAAATAGTCGCTAAGGCAAGAGAAAGTTCAATGAGTGAAAAACTAGATAAAGATGTACTGGAGAAGACTGAGCTATGGAAAGCTGAGATGATTAAGGTTGTCAAAACAGAAAACCTACTAGAGAATTTTTCTAAAAACCATGTAAGGAAAAAAGTGAATGACGAGGGTGCTCCTCAAGGTCTAGTAGTCATTGAGACTAGAGATTCTAAATTAGATCAGCTTCACGAAGAAATAAAGGCAAAAAATGAACGATTTAGATTCCCGAGAAAAAATCGACCAATCGTCTCACATTTTATAACAATTGAGGGGAAAAATTATAATATTAGACATGAATATGCGAGCCTAGGAAAAGAGAGGGGCTGGAAAGACATATATTTTAGGTCAGAAAAACCAGGCGAGCCAATAGTAATATATACAAATAAAGACTTCCCTGCTTATGCAACAACTTCAGATATTCCTTTTTATGCTGCTCTCCATATCGCAGAGGCTTTAGGAGAGATTATTGCTAAAACCAATGGAGAAGGTTTGGATAAAGCTAATGAATACAAAGAGTTGGTTCTTCGTAGATCAGCCCAAATAATTGATGAGTTTTCAAATTAAATGGAGCGACAAAAGAAACAAAAACATATCTTATCAAAGACTGATAGGACTGCTGTTTTTATACTGCGCGTTTCGAAACAAAATCTCACGAAGCTTTTTTGACTTTCCTTAAGAATAATGGATATCGTTTAGTTTCTAAACATATAAAAACTATTCTAGGACGAGGTAGAACTATTACATGCGAGAGCTGTGGTTTTCGGAAACAAATTCCTGATGAACGTAAGGCAAATTTTGATGTCGAGATTTCGGTGGATGCTGTTAGCTGGATGGACCACTATGAAACATTTATCTTATTTTCTGGAGATAGCGATTTTGTATTCCTGGTAAGGTTTCTTAAAAAGCATAAAAAGAAAATAATAATCTTTTCCAAAAGAGGACATGTGGCATACGAGCTAAGAACTTCTGTCTATGTTGACTCCTATCAAGATGTCTGGAAGTTTAAAGAAGAATTTTTAGTAAAATCTCCTTAAAAAAGCCAAATCCCGACTACGTCGGGACTGAAGGCGGTTAATAACAGTCTTTTCGACTGCGCTGTAAGTATAAGATATTTGAGGCTGAATGTCAATCTAACAAACTGTAAGCGTTCAGGACTTTCCAATGTCATTCCCGCGAAGGCGGGAATCCAGAATATTATTTATATAGATTCCCATTTTCATGGGAATGACAAGGAAGATTTTGTCAACTCCTGAACGGGTACAACAAACTATATCAACTTCTGCTGCTCTTTATTTTCCTCAATAAACTCAACTCCTAAATGCTCGTAGGCGGATTTTGTAATTACTCTGTCCCAATAGTTCTTTTTAAGAAACCTATTTTTACTAAAAACATAGCAAGAAAAACCAGAGAGGAATAGGGAATCTTCCTTCTCTTACGTCGAGATCTTGTCCTTTAGTAATAAGATTGCTTTGCTTAATATCCCATGAAGTTTCTAATTTTTTTAGTGTTTTTAATGGCGGCATATCGTTTCTCCATTTGACTTCAATTGGAGTAATGCTATTTGGCCCCTTGAATACGAAATCGACTTCTCCACTCCTATCTTTATAAAAAGATACTTGTTCTTCGCGTTTTGGACCACGAAGCCATCTCTGAAGTACCGTACAAACCAAATTTTCTGCAATAAAAGACATCTCATCGGAATCAAAGGAAACATCCTCCGTTCTGTTATAAAATGCGTTACGAAGGGCTACGTCGGTCAAGTAAAACTTAACATTCCCCGATCTTCGCTTTATTAACAAGCGTTTTGTTTTTGTTCTTTCAACTCTGAAAATTAAAAATGTTCTAATAAGATAGCTTAAATATCTGTCTAATGTTTCCCAATGAATATTTAAATTATTTTTCATCTCACCGAGCTTTACTTCTCTTCCATTGTTCTCAATAATCTAAGTAAATAGAAACTCCAAATCGCGGGGTTTACGCGTAGTATGTTTTAAGAGTTTTTTCCCAATCGGGGAGTTGATGCACTTCGTCAAGCAAAAAAGATAATTTGCCCTTGCCACCAAGGATTCCATGTTTTCAATTGAGCAAGTAATTGTACATCAATATCTGCCATATTTTGAGGCTAAAATGATAGTCTTGCACATCTATAACCGAATAAAATATCAATAGGCAATTCCCTTTATCCTGCTAATTTTTCCTAAGCTAGCAATTTTCAGGCTGGGGTTTTAGGATTTATAAAACTGCAGAAGAAAAATTTAAAATTTAGCTAGAGATTCAAAAATAGTAATCCTTAAATATTTCAGTAGTTTATCTTTCCGATTCCCAACCACTGCCTAACGGTACTGTAATAGCCTCAATCGATGCCTGAATTCGCAATGGCAGAGGTGCATTTTGAGGAATTGGCGGTCTAGTAATTCTGAATTTAGAAACAAATTTATCTTTCTTTATTTCGCTTTCAATACAAGCACCAATAACTTCAATCGAATCTAAGGTATCCCGACCCGAGCTATTTAACATCTCTTTAGGATTAAAGGTAGTCTTCATTTGAAGGTCTTTCTCATACATGAGGTAGAGATTCCACATTAAACTCTCTACTTCTTGTGTCGGGTTTTCGATCTTTAATTTCAAGTCTGCTGCTTCTTTCCTATTTATTGGATGACCATGAAAAAATAATTTTGAAGTTAAAGTCTCCGTAACCTCATCAATTATATATTCGTCTTTAGGGTCTGTCATATGAAGCTTTAGTAGTTTTCTTGCCATCATTCTTGATTGAGAATAGAATCTATGTACATTTCCAAGCGCTAAAGGATGAATATTATTAGTCAAAGCATTTAGGGACTGTATAAGCTCATCTTCATGGGTTATACCAACAAAGTCTTTTACAAAAGCAATGTAAGAGACCAAATCTTCGACATTAATCCCTATTTGTTGTCCTTGAGGCGTAATTGGATTAAATTCATTCGCTACTTGGGGATCGATTGGACCCAGCTCTCCCATTACATGCATAATTATTTTATTGGCGCCTAACGCAATAAGTGTTGCCGCACTATATGCTTTATATGGCACAAGTACTTCAAAGTTGTCTGTAAATTCTCGAATTAAATTAACCAGCTTCCATGGAACAACTCCAACTCCGCCAAAACTATGTAAAAATAAATCTATCTTTTCACCTTTTTTAATTTTAAGACTAACTAAATGATCATAAATAACTCTTACAGCGTCGTCTGCTATCTGAAAACTTACACCTTGTCTAGTGCTAACTATATAAGCAATTAACCTAGAACTTCTCTCTAATTGAATCCCCTTTATAATTTCAGTAGTATCCATTTGTTGATTGATGCTTTGTTCACCTTCAATTCTTTGTGGATAATTTACTAACTGTTTAACCCTAGAAGAATTTCTACTCCTATTCTTTCTTCTTTTTCTCTTCATTTAACCGTTGCTCCATTCTTTCAATATTCTCTTGAGGTAAATTAAAAATTGAGATAGCACTATTAGCATCTGTATTTTCGCCTTGTAATCTTGAAGATGATACCTTCTTTATTGTGCTACTTTCATCGCTTTGGTTATGAGTTGGAAAAAATGTTGAATCCATATAAATATTATTCATAACAGACGTATTATACTACAATTCAAAAAATTATATCAACTTCTGCTGGTTTTGATCTCCAACAAACTTCATCCCTAAATGCTCATAGGCTGCTTTGGTGATAACACGACCCCTGTTGCTTCTTTTTAAAAATCCTATTTGCAGCAAATAGGGCTCGATTACTTCCTCAATCGTCCCTATGTCCTCTGATATGCTTGCCGCAATTGTTTCAATCCCTACTGGTCCCCCACTGTGTTTTTCTATAATTGCTTTTATAAAACGTTTGTCTTGGCCATCAAGTCCTAAATCATCAACCTCTAGCATTTTTAACGCTTCTCTAACTAACTCCTTTGTTATTTTCCCCTCTCCTCTAACCTGCACAAAATCCCGCGCCCTTTTTAACAGCTTTAGAGCAATTCTTGGAGTCCCTCTTGCTCTTTTGGCAATCTCCTCAATACTCTCTTTATCTATAGGAACCAACAGTTTTTTTGACGCGCTAATGATTATTCCCTCAAGCTCTTGTGGATTATAAAAGTTTAGGCGATGAACAACCCCAAACCTGTCCCTTAAAGGCGCTGACAAAAGTCCAATTCTTGTTGTTGCGCCAATAATGGTAAATTGGACAAGGTCCAATCTTAAAGTCCTAGCCGAGGGACCTTTTCCAAGCACAATATCCAAAACATAATCTTCCATTGCCGGATAAAGGGTCTCTTCTACTATCTTGTTTAACCTATGAATCTCGTCAATAAACAATATATCTCCCTTTTCAAGATTGGTTAGAATCGAAGCAAGGTCTCCGGCGCGCTCAATTGCCGGACCAGAAGTTACCCTAATATTACTTCCCATCTCCTTGGCAATTAAATACGAGAGAGTAGTCTTACCAAGTCCTGGAGGTCCATATAGCAAAATGTGCTCTATTGCCTCTTTTCTTTTACGAGCAGCAGTAATTGTAATTTTTAAAGACTCTTTAACTTGCCTTTGTCCATGAAACTCATTCCACTCTTGTGCGCGAAGAGAAGTAAACAACACTTCTTCTTCCTGGTTTATCTGCTCGACTGGATTTTCTTTTCGTCTTGGTTTTTTATCAGACATATCAATTCAAAAGGCAAAAGTCAAAATGCAAAATTACAATTTAAAATTCAAAAGTTTCGTTCTTAAGTTTTTACTTTTTACTTGTATTTTTGACTTTTAAATTTTAACTTTTGACTTACTTTCCTAAATATTTCAGCGCCATCCTTATTTTCTCTTCCGTTGATTCACCTTCTCCTTTTATATTTTTTAGCGCCTCCAATGCCTCTCTACTACTAAACCCAAAGCTCTTAAGCGCTGCAATTACTTCGCTATTTTCCTTTACATCCATCTTTGACAAATCCAAGTCTTCAATACTTCCAAGCTTGCTTTTTAATTCAATAATAATCTTCTGGGCATTTTTCTTGCCTAGGCGAGGAACCCCTACAAAAAACGAAACATCACTTGTTATAATAGCCTGAACAACCTCTTCCCTGCTGCCAATTGAAAAAATGTTCATTGCTGTTTTTGGCCCGATTCCGGAAACACTAATAAGATTTTCAAATAGTTTTAAATCTAAAGAATCTAAAAAGCCGTAAAGTTGTATTGCGTCCTCTCGAACATGAGTATAAACAAAAAGCTTAACTTTTCCATTCTTCTCTATATTGGACAAAACGCCGTTTGCCACAACTACTTTATAACCCACTCCGTTAACATCAATTACAATATGCGGATCATCACGCGCTACAACCTCTCCTCTCAAAAACCCAATCATAATTTATACTTTCAGAAATTTCTGAAAGTCTTTTCTGAACGTCGCTCAACTGCTAAAATAAAAATTTCGCCTGTTTCAGATACTCGATAGATGACGCGAATGTCGCCTTTACGAACACGAAAAACATCATTATGTCCTTTTAGTTTCTTTGTCTGTAATCCTTTGAAATTTTTATTTTTTAGTTGTTCAAGAGTCTCTTTTATTCTTTTTCGCTCTTTTCCACTTAACTTCTGCAGCAACTTGTTAATGTTATCCATGAACCAATTTATAAACGAGAGAGTAACTCTTTGATCAATATCCCACCTCGCCTAATTTTTGTAAAGTCAATAACCTCTTCCCATTCTTCCTCCTCAATTGGGGATATACGAAAGAGTGGCTTTGAGCGTCGCAGTACAATAAGACTCTTACCTTGTTCTACAAGACGCACATATTGCTCTAAGTTTTGCCGCAGTTCTTTGAGTCCCACCATATTATTCATATTTAAAGTTTAACTTAAGGTAAACTTGCTGTCAATCCCCCTACCACAAACCGAAACAAGGCACAACTTGGAGACTTGAGGATAATTACAAAAGGCTAGACGAAACTCCAGAGCTACGAAAAAAAGAAAGAGACGAAACTATTTCGTAAATTTGCTTGTAAAAGCATGGGTTAGGGCAACTGCTAAGGCGTCTGCAACATCATCTGGTTTGGGAATCTTTTCTAATTTCAGAATTGCTTTAACCATTTGTCCTATTTGGGACTTATCTGCCCTACCATAACCAGTTACCGCAATTTTTACTTGCAGCGGCGTATAAATAGCAACAGAGACATTGTGCTTTGCAGAAGCCAAAAGAATTACACCTCTTGCCTGCCCAACAATAAAAGCAGTCTTTGCATTTGTGTTGAAAAAGAGCTCCTCAACTGCCATCGCATCTGGCTTATATTTTTTTATGATCGCTACTATTGAATCGTAAATGTGTCTTAATCTCCGCGAAGGTTCAAGTTTTGCTGAAGTCTCTGCGCACCCATAACTTTGAACTTTGAACTTTGAACTTTGAACTTCTATTACTCCCCACCC
>Ga0213870_1001470_pt1 | contig 10596 bp, 10 predicted proteins | sample WICALVC2017_Meta_FD_160119 | JGI IMG/M metagenome (GOLD analysis project Ga0213870, IMG submission 160119) | Freshwater microbial communities from subterranean cave lake in Wind Cave National Park, South Dakota, United States - WICALVC2017 | ecosystem: Environmental > Aquatic > Deep subsurface >... | reverse complement strand
CATTTCATGTCTTCCAAAAACTTGCGGGTATTTTCCTCGCCAAGTTTCTTCCAGTTTTTCTTAAGCGCCCTTGCCTTACGCAAAATATCGTCGTCAATATCCGTTACATTCTGGACGTATGTCACTTTATACCCAAGATATCCTAGATACCGCACTACCACGTCAAAAAACGTATAGGTAAAGGCATGGCCAAGGTGAGTGACATCATACGGCGTGATGCCGCAAACATAGACACCCACCTTGCGGGAGTCTGTTCGAAAATCCTCCTTTCGCCCGATCATAGAATTGAATATTCGTAGCTCATTCATACCTCAGGGCTTCAATTGGGCTTTTCCGCGAGGCCTGGCGGGCAGGGTAGAAACCCGAACCCAATAGTATCAATCCGAATATTTCTTTTTTAAACTTCGGTCTCCTCTCGGTTATATCTAACGATAGTCCAATCGCTCCTAAAATGACCAATAAAGAACCTATGAACTGCTGCATGGTGAGTGTTTCTCCTAAAACCGCATATCCCAATATATAGCTGAAAATCGGAGTGATTTGAAAGAGGGGCACCACGATCGAAGCCTCGTCTTTTTGCAGCGCGTAGAGATAGGGGAGTAGTCCTAGCTGGTATAAAAAACCATTACCAAGAATCAAAAGTAGAAGCAATGGCTTTATACTAAAAACATCGGGGTGAAATACCGTAATAAGCGGCAACACAATTACGCCCGCAAGCGAAGAAAAAATCACCAGGGCCCCAATGCCACCACTCTTGAAGTATCTGCCTAGCAGGTACTTATCAATGTGATTGGTGACAGCCCAAAGGGCCGCAGCTAATAGAGGAAGAAGAAACCAGGTCATATCTTGAATAGGCAATTCAACTTCGCTATCCACTTAAAGAGTACCTTCGACCCTTTCTTTATTCTTCAAAATACCAGAAATCATGACACCTTGACAAGCGCATTGACGAGTTTCTTTGCGGTGCTATAAAGGAAATGAGTTATACGCCTACATTCAACAGTCGTATCGAAGTCATCTTATGGCAGACGGCACTAAAAACCTTATCGAAGAGAGCGCGAAAGAAACGCGGCGTCATTTTGATGTCGTAGCCGAGCGCCTGACAGACAAGGTTGAAGCTGTGGCAGAACAGGTAGCGGCTGGCTTAGAGAAGATCACCGCCGTTCAGGAGACCCTCAAGAAACACGGCCAGCGGCTAGATGTCATCAAAGACACACTTGGGGTGGTGCGAGGCGAGATCGGACGCATCAAGAATGACCATGAGTAGAAGGGTCCCCTGGTACGTTCGTCACAAAAATTATTATGAAACACAAGGCGCTTATGAATACAAAAATTGCAAATTACGTAGGCATCGCACTTATTGCCGGAATCGCACTGACAGTCAGCGCGAGTTTTTGGTATGTTAGCTCGTATTCACGATCGGTTGCTCCCACGAGAACCTTTTCTGTGTCTGCCGAAGCCAAAGTAATTGCTGTCCCTGATGTCGCCGAACTTAGCTTCGGCCTGGTCACCGAGGGCGGAACAAACCTTGGTGATCTCCAAGAAAAAAATGCCAAGATGTTAAACCGTATCATACGGTTCCTCAAAGATGGGGGAGTTGACGAAAAAGACATTAAGACCCAATTCTACAACATCGCTCCGCGCTACCAGTATTTTTCTTGCCCTCCATCAACGCGGGCGCAAGGCGACATATCCCCAGAACCCTGTCCTCCATCGGAAATTGTCGGCTATACAATAAATCAAAATATCTCACTAAAAATCCGCGATCTAAACAAAGCGGGGGATTTCCTCACCGGACTGGTTGATAACGGAGCAAATACGGTATCCGGTCTCTCATTTAATGTTGATGATCCAACCGAACTTCAAAACCAGGCCCGCGAAGAAGCAATCATCAAAGCTAAAGAAAAAGCAAAAACCATTGCGAAAGTCGGCGGCTTCCGCCTGCGCAAATTGATATCCATCAATGAAGGCATCTATTTGCCGTCATTTTACGCAACGAGAGAAATGCTGACCGCCAAAAGTGGAGGATTCGGCGGCGATTTCGCCCCAGACATCGAACCTGGCTCACAGGAAATCCGCGTAAATATCTCGCTTACCTACGAGATAAAGTGAGGATCCACTTTATTGAAGGGTTTTGGGAAATACATAAGCGGCTCTGATTGAGAGCCGCTTATGCTGTATGCTAGCCGGTTAACTCGCGCACGAATTCGTTTTAGCCCCAAAAACTGTACCAAAAAAACCCTAAAAGTACTTGACAACTGCACATGAATAATGGTATAGGGAATGTATACCTAAAATGGGCAAAACAGAACCTCCTAATTCTCTGGAGGGCAAAAATTTACTCGTTGTTAACTCGGGATCGCCAAAAAAAGAGTTTATCCTCAAAAGAATAAGGGAACTCGGATGTAACATCATTCTCCTGAATGGCGAAAAGAACTGGGCGGCAAAGTACGTCCACCATTTAATTCTTGCCGACACAGCTAATCATACGGAAGCTCTTGCTGCCGTAAAAAAATACCATCAACACGATGTCCTTGATGGCGTTGTGACATTTTGGGAAGACGATGTTCTGCTTACCTCCAAAATAGTTGATATGCTTGGTACACCTGGTATCCCTTATCGCATTGTCCGCGTCGCCAGAAACAAGGCGAAGTTTCGCGAATTTTGCGCCCGAGAAGGGCTGCCAACTCCTCGAAGCCGGCTTATCCGAAATAGTCGCGATATCAATTACGTGATGCGGCACTTTGTTTTTCCGCTTGTCGCAAAACCTGTGTACGGATCAAGCAGTGCTTTTGTCGTAAAAATTGAAACCAAGGAGGATCTACCAAAAACAATTCGTTACATTAGTGAAAACATCTCGGAAAAGATCGAATCAGCTCTTTCAAGCGGCACCCAGGTTCTTGTTGAAGAATATATTGATGGCGCAGAAGTTGATATTGATATGCTTCTGCAGAACGGCAAACTCAAGTTTTATTCCATTTGCGACAATAATGCAACCGAGGAACCGTTTTTTGTAGAAACCGGCGATTCCATTCCATCCAGCCTTCCTAAAAGCGCTCAAGAAAAACTCATTCAGATGGCTGAAGCGGTTTTGGAAAAATTAGGCATCCAGAACGGCTGCATCCATTTTGAAGCAAAGTGGACAAAAAAGGGACCGTATCCTATAGAGGTGAATCTGCGTATGGGTGGCGACAATGTTTTTCGCTTCGTCAAAGAGTGCTGGGGCGTGGATTTAATTGAAAATGCCGTACAAATTGCCTTAGGTGTGTATATTGATCCGCAAAAACCGATCCGGCCGTTTACCTATTTAAAAAACCAATATTTCCTGTGCGAACATTCGGGCGTGCTTGTCGAAGTGGACGTAGACAAGACCATTTTTAAAAAAAAGTACCTCAAAGAATTCCATTTCTTCAAGGAAGCGGCAGATCCTGTGCTTGTTCCGCCTGAAGGATTTGAGTACCTTGGCTGGGTTACGGTTAGCGGCGATACTCCTGCGGAAGCAGAAAACAATATGGCGAAGGCGTTGGAGTATGTACAGTATAATGTAGTAAAGTACCACGCCGCATCGTCTGTCGGGAAAACAGTCCGCAAGACTCCTCTTTCTCTCGCCTCCATTAGCAGGGAGCACATCCGCGCGACTTCCAAATTGGAACGCGTAAAAACAGTGGACATTAAAACGCTGCGTATTGGAGTTTTATGCAATATTTACGCAAAACAATCATCCCAAAACGCACTCGAGAGAGAAGCAGAGGAGGATATCACCACTTCAGCTCTCCAAATTAAAAACGCGCTCGCAGAAAAGGGGCATCATGTCGAACTTTTTGATATGAACCAGCTTGTCCCAACAATCAATCGTCTCGCCCGGCACGAAACAGGTCGCGGAGTAGATATTGTTTTTAACGCCTGCGAAAGAATCAATCACTCGAGTCTTCTCAAGCCGCATGCTTCCGCGATTTTGGATATCTTAAATATTCCTTATACCGGCTCAAATCCCTTTGCGCGCGCAAACATCATAGATAAAATCATTACAAAGAAGATTTTAAAATTTCACGGCATTCCTACCCCTGAATTTGATTACGCCTTCTCAATGAAAGACAAGATCAGTCCCGACCTTCGCTATCCCCTTATTGTAAAACCATCCAATACCGATGACAGCATCGGCATATCGCAAAAGTCCATTGTTACGAATAAAAAAGAATTAGACGCACAAATACGAAATATTATAACCACCTATAAGCGTCCGGTGCTGGTGGAAGAATTCATCGCAGGCACAGAACTTGATATCGGGCTTATAGGGAATCGCGGGAATATTAAAGTTTTGCCCATAGAACAAACTATTTTTAACAAAGTTCCAAAGGGCAAATGGGGAATATATTCGTATGAAGATAAATGGGGTGATGTGGATATCCATAAGTACTTTACCGTTGAATCTCCGGCTAAACTTTCTCGGAAGCAAATGCAGCTGGCTTCCGAAATTGCAATAGATGTCTTTAACGCGCTTGGCTGTCATGATTACGCGCGCGTGGAAATGCGCATGGATGAAGACGGCAATCTCTACGTGATTGAGCTCAACGCGCATCCCACCCTGGAAGAAGATTCGTATTTTGGAAGGGTTGGCAAGAAGCTTGGACTTTCTTTCGGCGATATGCTCCAACAAATCATTGAAGCCGCGGCGGAAAGATACCGCAACGCTCCTCCATTTTACCACTTGCAGGAGAATGTTGACTTCTCAAACTATTAGATTCTATCTCTAGATATTCTCGTGCCGTATTGCGCCTTTTAGATGAAGTGCCCTGAATGAGAGAAAGAAAAACGTGCCAACGATAAGAACGGTATTCACTGGCGCAACCCAAAAAGCTATCTCTCTGCCAAAACTTTCCACCACCATAATCGCTCCGAGTACCCCCACGGAATACATCGCGCCGTTTTTCAGATACCGAAATTTTTTCACCGTGTGTATCCCTCGGATTGTCACGTACCGTATCACAAACGCACCGATGCCATTGCCGACAAGAATAAGCGGCACTGATACGGTAAAGGCAAACGCGCCAATCACGCCGTCAATCGAAAAAGTGCCATCAAGAACTTCAAGATACAAAAGCTTGCTTACGTCGCCTACAGCTCCCCCCATCATTTTTTTCTCTTGTTCTTCGGCGCTGCGCTTAAATCCCGAGGTTAGGAAAAAAGCAGTGGATCCTACTAGTGCCGCGAATATCAAGAGGGGATCATGGATTGCAAACCAGGAAATGCCGACAAGCACAAGCGAAGCAAATGTATAGAACCACACGGCTTGGCGATGCACAAAACGTTCAAGGAAGAAGGCATATTCTTTTTTTTCTTCAAAGAGCCAGTGCAGAAAAAGCAAAACGAGGTACATACCTCCGCCGATTAGCAAAATAGGCTTTGCTTTTTCTATGAGTTCAATAATATGTTCCTCCGAGCTGAATGAGGCGCTGAATGCTCCCCAAACGCCTATGGAAGGGCTTGCTATCCAGACAATTAAAGTCGGTAGTAGTCCTCTTACCACAACAACAGCGAAAAATATACCCCAAAGCAAAAACCAGCGCCGCGCGCGCTCGGACATTGTGCTTAAAACATCCGCGTTAATTACGGCATTGTCTAGGCTTGAAATCACCTCAAACAGCACAAGTCCTAGCAATATAATAAAAAAATCGAAAGACATAGTTTTATTATATTCCCTTCGCCCGTTCGCACAATATCTATACTTCACTATCTTCGCTTTTTTGTGCACGGCATTTTAAGACCTCTTGCATAATAACTTTCTTAGAAACAAAAAGCGGGCGAGATTTTCGCACCGTGTATCGATACAATTGCGTAAGTTGAGTGAACTAGGCGTGTAAAAAGCGATTATTCGCTAAGCTCAAGAGGGAGGTTTACCTTTTGATATAAAACATCTTATCAACATTAGCCAGAGTTTCTCGAAAACCGCTGTATTCGAGCTCTTTGGTGGGAAGCATGGCGATGCCGGACCAACCCTGTCGGCGAATACCAATCGCTTTTTTCTGGGCTTTCGTGCGAACATGGTCCCACGCCACGTTATCAAAAAAATCAATGTATTCGCCGCTTCTAAAAAATGCCCCGTCTCGATCAAGCGAGAATCCAATACAAGAGACAAGGGGTAGACAATATGTGCCGGTTACCGGCGTATTCAATGACACCGGCATGAGTGGCATATTGTGTGAGCCTCGGGCATCTCCACCAACATAGTGAGCCATCGTAAAAGGCGAAATAATCTCCTCCGGCGCCGGGAAAATGCCTTGATTTCTGATTAACGCTACAGGATCATCTTTGCCGGTATACGTCCCGGCGATATTGTGAAGCCGCTGGGCTGAAATCGAAGCGCACATTTCTCCGAACGTCCGACTGTATATAGATTCGATCGCAAAACGTTCATTATCGCGGAGCAACACTGCGATTCGGTAATAATCTTCCGGCGCAGAAAGATCGATAACCCTGTCTCCTTCTGTATGGTCCATATCAATAATTCGAAAAGTAAAGCCGCCAATCAGCTTTGGCAGCATGAGCCCAGCGCAATACATAGGGTCTGCGAACGAGAGAAAAAAAGGAAGATTATAAGCTCCCGGGCCACACTTATCCGCGGCAAAAACCATAAAGGATTCCGCCGGGCGGACTTTATTTTCTTTCACTGGATTATGTTCAAACTCAATCTCCGCAACTGCGGGACCCGCTCCCTTGATATTGCCGGCCGGCGCATCTTTAAGAAGATCCTGACCCGCGGCGTAAAGTCCGAACCGCTGGGCAACATACGTCGCCTCCAAAAATGAGTTCCATGCAAGCTGATGAACAGTTTCGTGCCCCGGGCCCTTCGTGTGTGACATGAGTATCGCAATATCATCTCCTGTGTGAGACACAAACGAATCAATGATATCGCCTCTGGCCTCCGCCTCTTTCATCCTATTTTGAACAAGAGAAATCATCGCCCGCGATGGTTTCGTATGGCCCCCAATAGACCCCACGTCTGCTTTGATTACCGATAACGTAAGTTTCATATCTTGCCATTATACATAGCTGCATAATTTTTGCAACAACAAAAATAAAATAGCGGCTTCCGTTTGGTTGCCGCCGTTTTGTATAATACAAAATCCTCTTTCGCAGATTTCAATACCGCGCCGTATGCGCACTATATCCTCCCTGCCAACACACAAGGGATGCGCGTAAGTGTTGAGATTGTCTCGCGACGCAGTTTTCGGCCGTAGACGCCAAGATCGTCCCTGAGTGTAGAGCGGAACTGAAGCTGGAAGGCGAGATGCCGTATGGCGTGCGCAAGGACTTTGCTCTCCGGGCAAATTTCCATCTTGGGAGGATCTTCTGCTTCACCAAGAGAAAAGTCCAAGCTATCAAGCGGAATCCGACAGGCGTCTTGGGGGATAAAGTTAAATTCTTCGCAATATACGAAGTATGTGCGTATATCAACACCCGCCTCCCATCTCCAACTCGAGGAATGCTGAATACAGCTGATCTTACCAAATAAATCAGCCACATACCTATCTACCACTTCGTCAGGGTCTATGGATTCGTCTGGCCGTGGAAGGATATGTTTCTTGTAAAGAACCTGCCCATCAACAAATTGTAACAAAAAGACTTCTAGAACCGCGGTCATCGCGCCTCACCTCGCTATGATTTTACGGTCTCGGACTGGTTTAGATTACCACAGACACGTCTTTACATCAAGCTCGCTCGAGGTAAATAAAAGCGGGCGAACCCTTCGACCCTGCTCAGGGCAAAAGGGTACCGCACCGCTTAATTGCTCGCTGATTTGTTTTTTCCTGAATATTTGATGACGCCAGAACTTGCCGCTACGCCATTTGGTATAGAGATTTCTCCGTCTTCGTTTTTGAGCGTTGTCAGACGAAGAGAAATTTCCTTAACCTCTCCCGTAAAATCACCGATTTTAACTTTATCGCCAACGTCATACTGGTTTTCAAACAGAATTCCTATGCCGGCTACAAAGTCTTTTATAAAACTTTGGAGTCCGAGTCCTAGTACAAGCGTGATAATGCCGAGCCCCGCAAGTAAGGGCCGTATATCTATAGAAAATACGCTTAACACGAGCAAGGAAACCAGGAGCATTATGGTTACATTTCCTACAGAACGAAGAAGGCTTCTCGCGGTTCTTACTCTTTTTTCAAGCTCTTTATCTTTTGAAACAGCAAACCCCACTCTATCTACAACAAAATGTACCACTCGCGGGCCAAGGCCAATGAGCAATAAGATAGCTATAACCTCTGGAAGAGCGCCCTTTCCCATAGTCCAAATAAAGTCTGTTGATGTCGGGAATTTGGTTCCTAGGAAAAATGCTACACCAGTTAATGCAACTAGGGATAAAACGGTGCCAACGATATAAAGGGCGTGTCCTTTCATTCTTTTTCCTCCTCCTCTCGTATGCGCGGTTGTTTCATCCAATCCGCTTTCTTCAAACCATACACATCCTTACCTCCAAGAACAATCTATTCTGTCGTGCAAACGCTATTGACTTTTTAACGAACTGTCAAATAAAAGAGGCGTAACGCCTCTTTTATAGTGGAGCGCCGGATGAGACCAGAACAGCGGAACCGTGAATCTGAACCCAGAGGTTCATCTGAACAATATGGCACACACACTCGCCGTCGTCTTTAAACCCCGGCCACACCTCTGCCCACTTTTGGGCGTACTCTAGTTTCGTAAAGAACAAAACGGTTCTCGCCGAGATCGCAGACCCTGTGAGCGGCCCTATGGCCACCAAAGATGGTTGGCCCCAACCAAGGGGCCGGACTATCACCAAGAAATTGCCATCGGGGTTCTCGGACAACACGCCCTTCTCCACCAAAAGATTTTGGAAAGCGCGATGCAATTCGGGATCATACGTCAGTCCCCAATTTTGCCAGTACTTTTTCCAGTCTACAGAAAATCCTTCTGGCCCTTCGCTGACCACGCCTTCCAAACGTTTACGTTGCCAACTCTGTTCACGATTCGTCCCCGGATCAGAGCAAGTACACATAACTCTCCTCCTTCCTTTATTTTGCCGGGGTCAAAACCTGCTTCTTTATATAAAAGTAACAAAGGAAAGTCAAGCGCAGTAACTGATCACTACGCCACCCTGCACCTTCCATCAAAAAGCGGTATTATAATGTGAGTATATGTCGATAGCCGTTCGACTATTGATGTTAAACTACTTTAGTAGTATTCTAAATCTAATTCTCGTTGAAAAATATATGTGCGTAAGAAAAGAATAAGATAAAGGAGCTTCCCGTGCAGAAGATAAGGGTTTTTCTTGCCAAGACCTTCTATGCGAACGGAGTTATCTGTCTCGTTTTTTTAACAAATAGCTTTAATGCATTTGCCTTTGGGGTTATTTTCCCGTTCATCTCAGTCTTTGCCGCGCAGGAAATTAAAGGCGGAAATCTTGAAGTTGCTGGCTTTGCTGCTGGGGTTTCCCCTCTTGTTCAAGGTCCGACATCTATCTTGGGTGGGGTGATTCTCGATCGCATTTCCAAAAGAACAGAACGGTACATTTTCATTTCTTTCGTTGTTCAGCAGTTATCAAACGCTGTATACCTTTGCATTATGGCTTTTGTTACAACGCCAGGGCAGCTTTATCTGCTCCAAGGAATTCGCGGAGGAATCACAGGGCTAACTCTTCCGGCCGGAAATATCATCCAGAGTAAATACATGGATAAAGACAAGGAAGGAACTCAATGGGGAATTACCATTGCGATTTTTAATGTTTTTTTCGGAGGTGGAAGTATTTTGGCAGGGAAGCTTGCCGAACCCATTGGCCTTCGCCTTCTCTTTGTGTTTGGCGGCTTCTTTTATCTTGTTGCTACCGTATTCGCGTGGAAAGCCCTTCGCGAGATGATCAAATCGAAAAAGCCCACACAAAAACCCGCTTAAAAGGCGGGTATTATTTTTACGCGATATTTAGACGTCGAAAACAAATATTAAAAACCTAAATCGACTTAAATTCTGATGCGTCTAACATCTCAAGCGACACGGGAGGCAAGTACTCTTCCATAAATTTTCGATTCCACCAAACGCCGGTTTCTTTGCGCTCGTTTGGTGTGGTAAACTCGTAGAGATAATAGCGGGCGCGTATAAAGCGCGGAGGGGCTTTCGGAAACGGGTTATGTTTTAATAATGCAAGCACGGCCTTATCGCCTTCGAGTAACTTTTGCACAAACATCGCAAACCATTGTTCGTAATAACCCGGCGGATGAAAGGCCTGGAACCACATCAGCCAGTCAAGGCGCAAATGATAGGGCGCGTACTGCCGCGGCAAGCTGCGCAAATTACCGGGCTTCCCTTTAAACTCGTATTCCAGCCACTTTGTTTGCGGCATAACCGCTGCATCGCCGGTGCCTTCAATAACTATTTCGTAACGTTCTTTGGTTACAGTCCCAAACGCCCCGTACGTATTCATAATATGGAAATTATTGAAGCTCGCGTTCATCATCTGCCGCCGCGAGAACATATTTTTTATTGGCCGGATGGCTAACAACGCAAGAACGAAAGCAATGAGTAAAACTGCGCCCTGATACGTGCCGGGGGTGGATAGGGCAGGAGGAATGTGTATCGGAA
>Ga0213870_1001469_pt1 | contig 10600 bp, 8 predicted proteins | sample WICALVC2017_Meta_FD_160119 | JGI IMG/M metagenome (GOLD analysis project Ga0213870, IMG submission 160119) | Freshwater microbial communities from subterranean cave lake in Wind Cave National Park, South Dakota, United States - WICALVC2017 | ecosystem: Environmental > Aquatic > Deep subsurface >... | reverse complement strand
CTCTAATGCTTTAGCGATTTTTTGCAAGGTTACAATGGTTGGATTCGGATTTGCGCCGGTTGGTCGGGGATGCCCGATTTGTCATGCCGAAGGCAGATCCGCCTATGGCGGAAACGGGCGACCCCCCGCCTAAATTTGTGTCGGAGAGGTGAGATTTGAACTCACGACCCCTCGGTCCCAAACCGAGTGCGCTAGCCGCTGCGCCACTCTCCGAAATTTTTGGCGGGCTGCTCTAAGCCAGTTGAGCTAATCCCCGTGAGTGTCGAGGGCGGGAGTCGAACCCGCACGTCTTTTAAGACACGGGATCTTAAGTCCCGGGCGTCTACCAGTTCCGCCACCCCGACAGCAACAGTTATTTTAGCCTAAATTTTTGATTTGCACAATAGTATCCGTATTTGATAGAATCAATTCGGGATTAGTTGAGTATTTCAACATTTGCTTTTCTCGCCTGCCAAAGCTATGCGGGATTGGTTCAGTGGTAGAATGCCACCCTTCCAAGGTGGAGATGCCAGTTCGATTCTGGTATCCCGCTCACCGCTTTACACACTAGGGGTGAAAAGCTGAAGAACTACCTAGTGGGATTAGTTTTGAGATTCTTAAATAGTATCGCAAGGGTTGCAATAAATGGGACAGAGAGAAGTGCGCCTAAAACTCCCATAAATTTGGTTCCTATCATAACGCCGACTATAATTACTATTGGGTTGAGTCCAACTGCCCTTTCCATTATTTTTGGCACAAGAATATTGTTTTCAAACATTTGAATTACAATATAAACAGCAATAATAACAACCGCAAGTATTGGCGAGATAGACAACGCAACAATAACTGCTGGAATACCCGCAATAATAGGACCAATGGTGGGTACTATTTCCAGTATTCCGGCAAGAATGGCAAGAGGAGGTGCGAAGGGAATTCCCAAAAGAGTCAAAGCTATCCACGTTGTAAAACCAATGGTAAACGAGAGCACAATCTGACCCCTAAACCATGCTCCGAGTTTGTTTTCTACCCTAGAAATTATTGCAAGCACTTTGTCTTGGGAGTCTTTCGGAAAAATAGTTGTGATTTCTTTTTTGGTCTTTTCTCGACCAAGCATAAAATAAAAGCTGATTACAAAAACAGCAAGAAGAGAAAATACTCCTGTAAATATTTTGCTCGTAAACAATAATACGTTTTTGCCAATGTCTGCTATATCTTTGGTAAACATTTCGTTTATGTCGGATATATCTAAATTTAAGTTAAGAAGTTTCGTTGTTTGATCTACGTAGCTCGGAAAGATTAAGAAGAGGCTCTGAAGCTGGGAAATAAAAAACGGCACTAAAGGTACGATTATTAAAAGAATCACTGCTATAAAGGTTAGATATGGGATTAAAACAGCCAAGATTTTGGGGACACGATTTTTTCTTAAAAAATCAACGCTTGGAGAGAGTGTGGCCATGATTATAAAGGAAATAAAAATTATTGCCAATATTTCTTTTAACTCTACCGCAAGGTATACAAGTGCTACAACAAGAATGCTTACTAAAAATTGGTTATGCAGTATATGTTTAAAGATGCTATTCATTTCCTATTATCTATAGTATATTGGCTAAGATCTATAATGTCAAAGGGTTTTGTATAAAACAATTGATTTTAGGTCTAAAGAAAGGTAGAATAGTTAAAATAGTTAAATGCCCCCGTAGCTCAACGGATAGAGCAACTCTCTTCTAAAGAGTAGGTTGTGGGTTCGATTCCCGCCGGGGGCGCAAGAGAAAGGAAAAGGCACACTATGTTTCCAATTTCCGATACTCATATAGGCAAAAGAAAGTTTCCATTAATAAATATAACTGTTATTGCTGCAACAATCTTTATTTTTATTCAGCAGATGTTAACCCTAGATGAGGCAGCACTTGTTCGTAGCTACGCTTTAGTTCCGTCTCTTGTTGATTTTGGCAATTTACCAACGCTTGCGCCTTTTGTTACGGCTATTTTTTTGCACGGAGGATTTTTACATATTATTTCCAATATGTGGTTTTTGTGGGTTTTTGGAGACAATGTAGAGAGCAGCTTGGGAATTTTTCTTTTTCCTATTCTTTACTTTTTGTCAGGAATAGTTGGCAACTTTTTTCAGTATATTCTTATGCCTTCTTCAACTATCCCAATGCTTGGAGCATCGGGAGCAGTGGCAGGGGTTTTGGGTGCGTATTTTGTTTTGTTTCCGCACTCCAAGATAAAAACCCTTGTGCCCTTTTTTGGATTTTTTACATCTTTAAGCGTGCCTGCGTCTTTTATGCTTGGATACTGGTTTGTTCTTCAGGTGCTTTCTGGAGCAGTAGCGCTTCCCTTTTCGGGGGATTCGGGCGGAATTGCCTTTTGGGCACATGTTGGAGGATTTGTTACGGGAGTGGTTGTTGCAAAACTGTTTAGACCAAGGGAGAGGGTGAAATGAATCCGTTTGCCACATCGGTTAGGCGCGTCCACCTTCGAGGTGGATTACGTTGGCACCCTTCCTTTCTGTTCTGCAACCACCCTCAATCTTCTAAAACCAGATGCTTAATATTTTCGAGTTCTCTTGCGTAGCTTACTTGATCTAATACAAACTGTCTATACTTTTCTTTTGAAGAAAACAAGTCTAAAACGATTTCTTTATCAGCAATCTTTTCTGAAGAAAGATCTAAATACTCAAGATAAGATGACCATTGATAACTTTCCAACTGATCTGGTCTTATCAAAAAAGCCGACACAGGATTTAAATGTATATACCTTGATACATGTATAAGTTGCTCATCTGATTCCACCCTTACTGCTTTAAAGAGTCCCTGGAATAAAGGGCCAACTCGTTCATGTTTAGTGTTAAAATACTTTGTATAACTATTGGTAAAATTAGCTGCAAATATTGACACACCCTTTTCTTTTACCTGTTTAACTAAGAAGTGAAAGTGATTAGGCATCAGGCAATAGCATATAATCTGAACCAGTTTTTGAGAATCGGCCTGTACCTTTTGAATAAATTTTGTTTTTTCAGATTCGGAGAGTACTAGAAATTTAGATAACTTTAAAGGCAAATTCGCAAATCTATAAAAATCAAGTGTTTTTATTCCTCTATCAAGTTCTCTTTTATCCGTAAAAGTAGGTCTTTTCTCAACCCCACGGTTGAAAATATGATAGATTTCATCGTTAGCAAAGACGACTTTTCTATTGGTAGGCATAATTCGATATTACATAATAAAAGAGGAGGTGTCAAGCTAGTCCACCTCGAAGGTGGACGAATAAAGGCTACATTAGCGATTGAACCCAAATTTCCACTGTGGTATACTTTCATTGGGAAAAACCGTGAGGTTTGTCTCATATGGTGGTCGTAGCTCAGCGGTAGAGCGCTTGCCTGTGGAGCAAGATGTCGGGGGTTCAACTCCCCTCGATCACCCAGAATAACCTTTCATTTTCCATGCGTCAATCCTACTTTCCCAGCTTTAGTGTTGTAAGCATTTGATCCAAGATATTTAAGTATGCCTCTTTGGCATTGATGATAATACTATTGATATCTACTGGGATGATGACACTGGTAAATTTGTTGCCTTGAGAGTCTTGCAGTTTTTTCTTTGTGGCGCTAACAGAGGCGACAAAAATGACCTCTCCTTTTGCCGATTCAATTGCCAATGCTTCTTGGTAAGTTCTCGTACCGTAAGATAGAGTTATGGTAAGCGCCCCAGATTTCGTTGCGTCCTTGGGATTAAAAACAGCGTATTCTAGTATTTTTGGGTCTTTTTGAGCAGAAATGGTTGCAGTCCAGGAGGATGGATATTTAAGAGAATATCCATATTTAGCGCTTAAAAACGCACTCCATGTTGCTGTTTGGTCCAATAAAGCAATAGTAGGAGTAGGAGTGGACGTTGGAGTCTCTGTTGGTATTACAACTTCTTTTAGCGGAGCAACCGTTGGGGCAGAAACTGCAAAGGGAGATTCTGGAATAGGAGGACGGTTAGAAGAGTATTCTTTGTTTGCAATTAGCAGGTATCCTGTTGATCCAAATGAGGCAAGAGCAAGTAGTGCTATAAAGAAAACTATATATCTGTTTTTTGATAAAAAATCCCTAATTTTTGATGATATGCCGGGTGTTGGGCTATAAAGTTCTTGTGACTGCTCTTGGTTGTCCATTGATAAAATAATGGCATAAACAAGTTGAATTTGTCAATATTTTTGTTTCCCTTCAGTTTGGCGGTTTTGTTGTATGAGTGCTAATTAAGGTTTAAAAAAATTCTTGCCCCTTAATTTTTCTGGTAAAAAATAGAATGTATTCTTTGACTGATTGGGCCCAACATATTTTTCATTCCAGATATAGTTTTTGGCATAACCCAAATTTTTCATGAGTTTTGTCGGAGCATTTCGAAGATGAAGGGGTATTGGTTCGTTGGGAAATTCGTAAACTGCTTGTTTTGCTTCTGCTAGAGCATTAGCAACAGCCCTTGATTTCTTGGCAGTTGAAAGATAAAGACACGCATGGGTAAGAATTAGTTGTGCTTCTGGCATGCCGACTTTGTGGACTGCCTCAAACGCGGCATTTGCCTGTATTAAAGCGCCTCTATCTGCCAGTCCTACATCCTCGGATGCAAAAATAATCATGCGTCTTGCGATAAATTTTGGGTCTTCTCCGTTTTCTAGCATTCTTGCCAGATAGTAAAGGCTGGCATTTGGATCGCTTCCCCGCATAGATTTTATAAATGCGCTTATTATGTTGTAGTGTTCGTCTGCTTTTTTATCGTAAAGCCCGGCACTTCTTGTCTGAAAAACTTCTTTGACAGCCTCTGGAGTTATTTGTTTGCTCTTAAAGTTTGTTACTGCGATTTCTAGGGCATTTAGCAGAATTCGTGCATCACCGCCAGAAAGCCTTACTAGCAATTCTTTTGCATCATTCGTTATTTTTTTCTCGTATCTCCCAACGCCTCTTTCTCTATCAACTAATGCTTTGTCTATAATCTTTGCTAAGTTTTCAAAAGACAAACTTTTTAATACAAAAACTCTGCATCTTGACAAAAGAGGGCTAATCACTTCAAAGGAAGGATTTTCAGTCGTGGCGCCGATAAGAGTTATAAGTCCGCTTTCGACAAAAGGCAACAGGGCGTCTTGTTGGGCCTTATTCCATCTGTGAATTTCGTCTATGAAAAGGATTGTCCGTTTTCCCCTCACCTCAACCCTTTCCCTCAAGGGGAGAGGGCTAGGGTGAGGGTGATTATTTTTGGCTGAGTTTATAATCTTTCTTAAATCATCTTTTCCCGTTTGCACGGCAGAGATGGAATAAAAATCAGAGTCGGTGGTTTTGGAAATAATTTGAGCAAGGGTTGTTTTACCGCTACCAGGAGGCCCCCAAAAGATCATGGAGGAAAGAAATTTTTGTTCAATAATCCTGTGAAGTATTTTTCCTTTCCCTATCAAATGCTCTTGTCCAACAAACTCATCAAGGGTTGTGGGCCTTAATCTAAAAGCAAGATTCATGAGGGCATTATATCATTTTTGGCTTTCTCTCTCGTGTCTTACTCTTTCGAGTTTGGTTAGGTATTTTTTCCTAAGACGAAGATTTTGTGGAGTAACCTCCAAGAGCTCGTCTTCTGCTAGAAAATTTAAGCATTGCTCAAGGCTCATCTCAACAGGAGGAGTAAGTGGTATGGTAATGTCGGCAGTTTCCGATCGTACATTTGTCTGCTTTTTCTCTTTGGCGACATTTATTTCTATATCTTCTTTTCTCGAGTTTTGGCCAACGATCATTCCTTCGTATACTTTAGCCCCAGGCGTTATAAAAGTAACTCCACGGCCTTGCGCATTAGTTAGTCCAAAAGCTACGGCAATGCCAGCCTCCGATGCAATAAGTACCCCATTTCTTACATTTGGAATTGATTGAGTAAGGGGTTCATATTTATCAAAAACACTATTTATAACCGCAGTTCCGTGGGTTGATGTGAGAAGACTATTTCTTATTCCAAAAAGAGATTTAGATGGAATTCTGTATTCAAATCTTGTATTGCCTTTCTCATTGGATACCATATTGGTCATTGTTGCTCTTCTTTCTCCAAGCTCTTTACTTACGACACCTTGAAATTCATCTGGAACATCAATTATTAAATTTTCAACGGGTTCCATTTCTATCCCATTGACAGTCTTTGTAATCACTTCGGGTTTTCCAACTTGAAATTCGTATCCTTCGCGTCTTAGCGTCTCAATCAGTATAGAAAGATGAAGCTCTCCCTTACCAGAAACTATAAATTTGTCGTCTTTTATTTCTAGTTTAAGACTTACATTTGTTTCCAACTCTTTTAGGAGTCTTTCGTATAACTGTCTTGAATTAGAGAACTTTCCTTCTCTTCCAGCAAAAGGAGAAGTATTTGCGAAAAAGGCAATTTTTATTGTAGGATCTTCTATTTTTATTCTGGGAAGCGGAGTTGGGTCAGAGGGATCTGTTATTGTATCTCCAATTGCAACGTTGTCAATACCTGTTAATTCTACGATTTCGCCTGCGAAAACTTGGGTTACTGCTTCTTTTTTAAGCCCCTGATTTATATAAATTGCATCAATTGCTGCTGAAATTTTTTGATCTTGAGATTTAACTAAAATTACCTTTTGCCCTTTTTCTAAGCTTCCTCTCTGTATTCTGCCTATCGCGTGTTTTCCTTTATGAGTATCGTAGTCAAGAGCCGAAACTACCATTTTAAAGGATCCTTCTTCTGTTTTTGGGGAAGGAACTGTATTTATAATAGTTTGCATTATGGAGTCGAGAGTTTCACTTTTTTCTACATCTTCCAATTTTTCAGCCGACTTCCCCTCTCGCCCTATTGCGTAAAGAACCGGAAAATTTAGTTGCTCTGTATTTGTTGCCAATTCCAAAAACAGATCATTTGTTTTTTCTAAAGACTCTTTGACATTAGCAATTTTTTTATCAATTTTATTGATAATTACAATTACTTTAAGACCAAGCTCTAATGCTTTTTTTAAAACAAACTTAGTTTGGGGCATAGGGCCTTCTAGAACATCTATAATAAGAAGAGCTCCGTCTGCCATGTTTAAAGTTCGTTCTACTTCACCAGAAAAATCGGCATGTCCCGGAGTGTCTATAATATTTATTCTATAATTTTTATAATTAATCGCTGTGTTTTTGGCAAGAATAGTAATCCCCCGTTCCCTTTCTAAAGGATTTGAATCAAGTATTGTTGTTTGTTGCATTTGAGGCTCGTTTTCACGAAAAGCATTTGATTGTTTGAGCATAAAATCAATAAGAGTAGTTTTCCCATGATCCACATGAGCAATAACTGCAACATTTCTAATGTTTTCAGACGATAGGGTATTCATAAGATAAATAAAAAACAGCCCAAATCGAGACTGCACATAAATTATAGCATAAATTTAGCTATCTTTGTTTTATCTATAAGATTTGTTAATCCATACAATTTTTTTAGGCGATCGCAATTTTTAGTTGTCAGTTAGTTTAATTGATATTATGATATTAAAAGATACTCTTTGTTCTATTATATTCTATTGTATTTAGTATATTTTTTGAGTATTTTATTGTTATGGACAGAACTATTGTTTGCCTAAAAACGAGTACGATAAGCGTGTTGTTTTACAAAACCTTTTCGAGCTTTGCGAGGAAGTTGGGATTAAATTAAGGCGCCTGAATAAGAAATCTCGAACCGTTGGGGTATCTTTACGGGGTAACATAAGTATTGGTGGACGTAAGACTTATTCAGTCTATATGGATAGGGGGTCAGAAATTTTCCGCTCCTGCCTTATTATTCTTCGAGCGAGCGAAGCGAGTCGAGAAGTCTTCAGCGTGAATAGTTCTCGACCCACCCCGCTTAGCGGGGTTCGCTCGAACAATAAGGAGTATGTACGTCAAATATCTGTTTGGGTTTCAAATTTAGAGAATAAAAAAAATATACAGCAGTCTCTTTTTCACAACAAACGCCGCGATCGGTTACAACAAACAATTGATAGCCTCAACGAGCGTTTCGGCGATCACACCATTAGAAACGCTTTTCTTCTCTACGCAGACAAACTAACCACAGTCCCCAATGGCTATATGGCGGACAAGTATGAGCGGACTCGATTGGCAAATGAATCTATTGGGTTGTAGGTTGTTGGGGAAGGGTGCATAACATGAGTAAAATTATCAATATGCGCAGACGAATTGAGACTCTTCAATAATAGACTTAATTTTTTCTTTTGGAAGATTTAGAGTCTCAATAGATATAGGATTTTTATAGACGTCTTTACACAATACTACGTGTTGCTGCAAAAGTTGCTGTTTTTGGTTTTGGGAAAGAGTTGTTAACGCTGTAATGGGATGAAGATGCGATTTTTCTATTAGATCTCTTAGCCCGCCATTCTCCGGGTAATTCCAGCTTATAACCTTCATGTTGTTACATAAAGCATATGAAAGAGCATCGCTAGTTATTTTGGTATTTGTTACCAACCAAACACCGTTGAGCCTATGTATACTTTTTAGGTCGTCAAATCTTGCTTTTGTATATAAAGATACGTGTACTTGGGTGTGACCCTCCATTCTATTGTGAAATTTACACTCAATCACAGACTTTATTCCATCTTTTTGAGCGATTATGTCTATTTCGTGCTTGACGCACTTGCCATTTAAAACTTGCCTTGTACTTGTTTGATAGCCATTTGTTTTAAGTAGTTCCGAAACGAAGTCCTCAAAAGGATAACCAGTTGGACCAAACTCCATAATTGCATGTTTGAGTCTATATTTGGTTCGATTAAAAGGTTGGGCTGATTTATCCAAAGATTCATATATGTGGTGGTAAATTTCTGATGTCGGTATGAAGTCGTAGACTTTTGCTTTGACGTGAGCGACAGCCAAATTTTGGACCTCATCAGGAATGCCTGCTCTTTGAATGGAGGCTCGCACCTTTTCTTGTCTGAATGGTTCTATACTGCCATCAGATTTGACAACACTCACCATGAATTTATATTAGTTTGTTTAAGTGCTATTTGCAAGATTTTTATGGGCTTAATTTTCTTTAAACGCTATAAAATCGTTTATTGCGTAAACTACCCTATAATTTTCGTTTACACGCAAGCTATCTACTAAATGTGTAAAGTTGGCTTTTGAAGAAGTATTGTTTAGTAAAAATAGCACATAATTTGCACTATCTGCTTGTACTGGGACTGTGGCAATTTTTTGTCTTTGCGATACATGAGACCCAATGTTGTTAGTTGCGGAAACGCTGTAATGTTTGGGAATTGTCATAAGAAAAGTATCTATAGCTTTGGCGTCTTTTTGGGGTTTTGTGAACATGGCTATATTTGGGTCTTTTGCAAAAGACAAGGGCCCAAAGGAATACGAGGAGTATATAGTAGCAAGTATTAGGTATGAAGCATAAACAATTGTTGGGATTTTTGGAAAACGGCTCTTAATATAATTAATACCAAAAATGGCAGAAATAAAAATAAATGGAGTAATAGCAGCTGAGTACTGATAGTAAATCTCGTGCAGTTTGGGGTTGCTGCTTAATGTGTTTATAAGAATATCCGGTAAGACAAATATTAGGTACTGTGGTGAGAGAAATGATAGAAATCCTAAGGGAAGGAAAAGTTGAGTTAAATAGCTTAACTGATCTTTTTGAAAGAACGTTTGAAACGTTTTTTGCGGAGATAAAAAAACATTCTTTACTATGTTTGTTGGAGATTCGCCGAAATCAGAATAATAAGACAAAGCAAAATGCTCGGCTCCTCGAGCGTTTGGTATAGCATGCCAGATAAGAAAATAAAAAATAATAATTGAGATTAAGGTTATCATTAAGCCAAAAGTTTTTTTCAGGGAGAGGGGATGGGGTAAGGGGTCCCCAGAATGACGCGCTGCTTTAAAGAAAAATATATATAAACCAAAAAGAGCTACGATAACCCACACCTGCTCTTTAGTTAGCCCTGATAAGATCAGAAAAATTAGAAGCAATATGTATTTCTTTTTGAGTAGAAAATAAAAAGAGGCAAGCAAAAATGTTGTAGACATAGAGACTGCGTGGAAATCATATAGGTTGACATAGTTAAGACTAGGGTTAAATAAATAGACAGTAGATAAAACTAATGAAAGATTTTTATTTTTTAGAACATGTTTTGCGATTGCAAAAACAAAAAACGCTCCAATACCAAGAATGACTGTTTGCGCTAAAAGAAGCATCTTTGCGTGTTCCCATATAAAATACAAAGGCGCAAGAAGAATAAGAATAAAATCTGCATGAGCTGAAAGCCGGGATATAGTTTCCAGATCGGTCTGGCTTGTTGTTTCGAATATTCTGCCATGTATTGTATTCCAAACAGTCTGATCCATGTTGCCCAAATCAAATCTTCCAGTATAAAAGTTGTCGTATCTTAAAAAGGAGGCAGAGGTAAAGTAAATGAAATAAGTAATAACAAAAAGTACTAAAACAACTTGTTGTTTGTGTGTTACGACAAAGTTTTCTAAAAAAAGTACATACTTATTTTTTGTAGTTTTCCAAAGATAGGTAAAACAAAGAAAACAAAGTTCGGAAAAAATAAGTACAATCCTTGCAAAAATAGATACAATACCAGAAGTGGCAAGAGGAATAATCTTTGAAAGGCCAACAGTAGTAATTCCTTC
>Ga0213870_1001468_pt1 | contig 10604 bp, 16 predicted proteins | sample WICALVC2017_Meta_FD_160119 | JGI IMG/M metagenome (GOLD analysis project Ga0213870, IMG submission 160119) | Freshwater microbial communities from subterranean cave lake in Wind Cave National Park, South Dakota, United States - WICALVC2017 | ecosystem: Environmental > Aquatic > Deep subsurface >... | reverse complement strand
TCCGTGGGAGGTACATGGAGGTATTCAAGCGGCTTGGTGGTGGGTATTGACATATGATAAAAAGTAAGTTCGCCTCACGTAAATTTCTCATTGCCGGGAGCACCATCATATTCCTGGCTGGTGGAGCCTTGTCAGGAGAGATGGCATGGGCTTCAGCTTCCGATTGGATTTGGAGAACAGCACTGGCCTATCTTGGTGCTGAGGGTGGAGCGGATGTGGTTAGCATAATTAGAAAGGTTGGTCAATCGGGGAACGGCAATAGCAAAGACATGAAGTAGAATAGTTACTCTACGCCTGCGAGTGACAACAGGAGGGGGATGATGGTCTCACTTCCATTTCCACCTGGTGGAAGGTACATTGAGCTTGGCGGAGGGCCAGCACCGGTGTTGAGGCCAAATGTAGACTGCGTTGCTGGGCCTAACGTGGACATAGTGGCTGACCTCAACAAGCCTTTGCCGTTGGCTTCCGTATCCTATGACGGGGTGCTGTCAAAGTTTAGCATTGAACACATCTCTTGGAGGAAGATGAGGCAGTATATCTCAGAGATGTACCGCATCCTCAAGCCCGGGGGGGTTGCGGTCCTCATTACTGCTAACCTTCTGGAGCAGTGCAGGAAGATTGTGGAGTCCCCACTACTAAATGATGACCTGGTCTGCATGATATTTGGGGGACAGAATGTTGCAGATGGGCAGGACTGGTTCACAGGCTGGTATCCAGAGGCCCACCATGCGGGCCTGAGTCCTGAGTATGCTATCAAGCTATTCAAGGCAGCGGGTTTTATCGAGGTCAAGGTAGAGCCCTTGCCGGAATGCAAAACGGATATGGTAATCCAGGCTGTGAAGTCAAGAGCGGAGATACGGTTTGGTTAGCCTGGAGCGTGAAGGAACGTGCATACGGGTATCCTCGATAGTGAGGCGCAGGCTGAACCTGTTAAAGGGGTTCTGGGAACTGCGCTCCATAGATGCTGTGATAAAGGAGATGCTTGAGGTTTTTGATGAGGATATCAAACAGGCCCTGGTGAAGCTGCAGGAGGACTTTGAGAGGCAGAGGAGTTGACATGGTTGATAAGAGTTTCGGCGCATTAGCGCCAAACCAGAGGCAGGTGGAACGGGCCATGCTATGCCCAAATAATTGTCGCCCAAGTATGGTGATTCACGCCATGCCCAAGGTGTTGGGTGACATTGCGGATGCCCACTCCAGGTGCATGGTGTGCATGACCTACTGGCGGACAAAACCCTCGGGGCTCATCGCTGAGATGCACCGGCCTTTTGGATTTTATGTCTGTCCCAAGTGTCTTCAGTATACGGAAAAACCATGGCCTGTAGAGACAACCCCGGCCAGGATGTGCCAATGTAGTCCAGAGGGTAGCTGATAGGAGGTTAGAATGCCTGCTGCCTGGGAATTGTTGGAAATTCGGCGGAACCGCGTCCTCATGGTAAGTATCTGTGCTCCTGATGCTCGGGTTACCCGAGACTGGGCCAGGATGTTAAGGCGGCTGGAGTTGCCACCTTCCTCTGCCATTCAGGACGTGGATGGGCTGCCCTATCATGCAGCCCGTAACCTGGGGGCCAAGATTGCTTTAGATGGTGACTTCGGGTATCTGTTTTTCCTGGATGCAGATACCCTGCCCCTACACGACATGGTCACGAAGCTCATAGCCACAGGGAGAGACCTGGTGGGGGGGATGTATTTCCGTCGCTTCCCCCCATATGACCCGTCCTCTGGAATGGCAGTGGTTGATGCAACAGGCAAGGTAGGCGTTTCCACTAACCTTCCTCCGCATAGTCCTGGCGACATTCTTCCTGTGGACTTTCTATCAGACGGGGCTACTCTCATAAGCCGGCGGTGCCTCCTGGAGATGTTCAGGAACTTTCCCAGGCCATTTGACTGGGGGTATGACATAGCCCCGGTGCCTGATATTGGCGGAGGTACAATACCCGCCTTCAGCGAGGACTTTATATTCTCCTACCGAGCCAAGCAGGTAGGCTTCCAGCCCTGGCTCCATACAGGCTTGCGGTGCGGCCACGAGCTAAACATGGTAGTCACGACACTGGGGCCCAAGACCCCGCAGGAGTACAGGGATAAATATGTTGGGTACTGATAGCCACCTAGACAGAGTGGTGATGGTCGCCCCAGGAATCTATCCTCTAGGGAGAGAGGGGTATGGGGGCATTGAGCGTCTGGTGGTGCTCTTTCTCAGGGGGCTGGCGAAATCGGTTACAAGTTTAGCTTGTGTCTGCCCCCAGGGTAGCTTGCTCCCCAGGGGTGTCCAGCGAGTGGATGCGGGGCCAGCATGTCAGGACTATTCTGAGCCTGGCCTGAATGCGGCAGTAAAGGTCACGTATATGGTCTCTCGGTTGTTGAGAGAGAGTAGAGATTGGTGCTATCTGGACTTCTCTCACTCAAAGCCTGTTAGCAGGTTGGGGCGTAGTTTGTTCCCGAACCATATGTCCCCTATCTGGCATGACCCCTACATAATGACACCTTGGGAGCCTGAAAAGAACGTTGTTGCGTTGAGCAAATGGCAGGCGAAGCGGTACAGGGAACGGTACGGGCGAGATTGCATGGTTCTTGACCCTATCTGTGGGGATGGGGACTATTTCGTCCCAGGAGAAGTCCCAAGAGAAGTCCCAGGAGAAGTCCCAGGAGAAAGTAAGGGAGATTACCTGATTTTCATAGGTAAGCTGCACCCCACCAAGGGAGCTTTGCAAGCGATAGAGGTGTGCAAGAGTCTCAAGCAGAGGCTCCATATCATAGGCCCTGTAACCGCTGGTGACTCGAAGGACTATGTAGAAAGGGTCATCAAGGAGTGTGATGGCGAAGACATAGTTTATGAGGGAGAGGTAAGCGAGGGGAAGAAGAGGGCACTTATTCAGGGAGCGAGGGCCCTTCTGTACCCTGTTAGCTACCCCTATGGGGAGGGTGAGGCCCACTCCCACAAGATGGTGGAGGCAATGTTAGCGGGTGTACCCTGCATAGCCTACGACCAGGGGGCAATGAGTGAGGTTATAGACGAGGGAGTAACGGGCTTTGTCATCCCAGGGCCAGCAGGCCTGGCCGCTGCCATCAAGCAATGTGAGGTGCTGGACAGGGTCAGATGCAGGGCAGTTGGGATGGAGAGATGGGACTACAGGCGTGTGGTAGCAAAGTGGTTGCCTGTTATGGAGTCTGTAATGAAAGGAGAGTGTTGGTGAAACTTATTGCTGTTTCGGACAGGATAATCATACGGTTCACAGAGGTGTTCCCCTCCCCCGTTCCAGCGGGTGCTAATTGGTACACTAGTCAACATTGCCTTGGAGTTGTGGAGAGCATCGGTCCGGGGGAACAAGAGGTTAGGGAAGGCCCGATAATTGAGACCGCGCCAGGTCTGCATGTAGGAGATAAGGTGATTTACAAGGGGAGTGGAGAAGACAGGTTAGTGGTGGAGGTGGGGGTTATCTACGACATGGTTAGGAGCTATGACATCTTTGCGAAGGTAGAAGCGTGAAAGCGGAGCGAGTTGCCAGTGTTGATGTATTCAGGCGCGAGTATCCAGTGTTGATGTATTCAGGCGCGAGTATCCCTTGAGGAGGCAAAATGAGCGGGAGGCAGCGCAAGTCATGGTTCGATTCATTGCGCACTAAAATCTCAGAGGAGTATGAAAGGCAGCAGAGTGAGTTCTATCCCGAGTTCCCAACTATCATCCATTTGGGAAAGGTAGTTGACATTGTGGTTATCCTCATAGTGCTAGGGGGGATAGCTTATATTCTCTGCCGCTTTGTTACCTGACCAGCGCATCGCTATCAGAAGGCGGCCAGGGGGACTAAAGGGAAGGAGGCAAAATGAGTGAGCCTGTGGGTGCTACGGTTGACAAACCCTGGGGGTATTACACGGTCTTGGATACTGGTTCCGGTTATCTGGTGAAGAAGCTGGTAATTAACCCGGGGGAGGCTACCTCCCTTCAGTACCATACCCACAGGGATGAGGAACTCATAATAGTAAGGGGTAAAGCATTGGTTGAACGCGGTGATCGTCCTCCTCTTAGGAGATACATTGGGGATACTCACCGCTTCTACAAGCGCGAGCTACACAGGATTTCAAACACGGGAGAGTTGCCCATGGAGATTATTGAGGTGCAAATTGGGGAGATTATCAGCGAGGACGACATAGTGCGTCTGGAGGACAAATATGGAAGAGTAGAGCTTCTCTATTGCCCTTTTGACGGCTTAAAGATGACGACTCAACCTGGCAAAAACCCTGTATGCCAGCATGGGCATGAGTTCACAAGGACGCTGCAAGATAGCCGTTTACATCTCATCGAGGCATTGAAATCATAGGACGGACTTACGAAGCACTACACTGACATAAGTTACACTCTGAGTGAGTACCCCCGCCAGGTGCGGATTGAGACCAGTTCAAAATGCACCATGGGGTGTAGCTGGTGTCATCTTCATGGGGACTTCAAGGTTGCACTCAGGAGAAAGGGGCTGATGGACCGGTCTCTCTTCACCTGTATCATTGATGACATAGCATCCTGGCCCAGGCCGCCAGAGGAGGTGGTGCCCACCAACTTTGGTGAGCTATTTATGAATAAAAGCTGGTATGCAATGCTTCAGGAGATTTCTGCAAAGGTCCCAAAGACAGCGATAAAGCTGGTGACCACAGGACTGTTGCTGACCACGGAGGCTATCGAGAGCCTGGCTATGATACCTACCCTCAGCTACGTCAACTTCAGCGTGAACGCCTACTTTGAGGAGACATGGGCACGCGTCCACAAAGTCCCAGGAAAACACATGAAGCGAGTGCTGGATAGCATCCACGCTTTCCGAGACCGCCGCCCTGATGTGGAGGTAAATGTCTCCATGGTACATGACCCTGAGCTTACCACCGAGCTTGAGAAGGATATGTTTATTACCTACTGGAGTCAGTTTGGGTCCTATAGCATCAGCAACGTCTCCTTTGCTAATCACCCTACGAGGCGTCCAGTGGAGCCTGTGAAGCTGCCCTGCCGCTCTGTATTTGATGGGCTGGTGATATTCGATGATGGTAAGGTAGGGCCAGGGTGTTGCTTTGATGGGGATGCTGAACCTGAACTGAACATCGGAGTATTCCCGGAGCAGAAGCTGCTGGACATATGGCGTGGTGAGAAGTTGAAGAAACTGTGTGAGCTACATAACTCCGGCAGGCGTGCTGAACTCGGCATCTGTAAAACTTGTACCTTTGCCTGAACAATATGAAATGCCAATTATTAACAGGCTTATAGGGTGCTTATAGGGTGCTTATAAGGTACTACAATGCCGAGGCAAAGGGAAAGAAAAGGAGTCCATGAAAGTTGCTTTTATAGGTCTAGGCAAGCTCGGGTTGCCGTTAGCTATCGCTGTTGCAGGGCGGGGGCATGAGGTCTATGGCTTCGATGTAGAGCCGTGTGTGCTGGAGAGGTGTGAGCGAGGTGTTACAGAGTTATTTGAGCCCGGGCTTGATGAGCAACTACGTCTGGCCCGCCGCCAACTTCATTTTATGCCAAGTCTGGAAGATGCTGTCGAGGCTGCTGACGATATTATCTTCGTAGCTGTCCAGACCCCTCATAACGCCTGGCTAGATGGGAGTAGCCCCTTTGAGCAAAAGAGGTTGCAGGACTTCAACTATAGCTATCTGGAGGAAGCTGTAAGGCAGATAGGTAGAGTCAGGCCCCTGGAGGGTGAAGCCCGCAAGACCCTGGCTATTATAAGCACTGTTCTTCCCGGCACTATGAGAAAGGTGGTCTATCCTGCCCTTATGGATGGGAGAGAGACAGACCGCCCACCTTACTTCCTTTGCTATACGCCCTGTTTCACCGGGATGGGGTCAACCATCGGTAACTATCTCAATCCTGAGTTTTCCATTATCGGGGGAGAGAGTCCTATGGGGACAGAAAGCCTGGCAAGTTTCTTTGACACTATCCATGAGGCTCCAAAACTGGTGATGACATGGGAGGAGGCAGAGATGGTCAAGCTGTGCTACAACACCTTTCTGGGGATGAAGATTGTAGCTGCCAACACCGTCATGGAGATATGTGACGGAGTGAATGCGGACTGTGACGTAGTCCTTGGGTCTCTCCAGAAGGCCACTGACAGGGTTGTGGGCCCCAGGTATATGAAGGGGGGCATGGGAGATGGTGGGCCTTGTCATCCAAGGGACCTCGTTGCCATGGGGTTTTTATCTCAACAGCTAGGGATGAACTACAACCTCTTCGCGGACATACTACGGATTCGTACAGAACAGGCTGCCCGTATAGCTGACTTACTGGTGGACTACCGGCGTTCCAGAGACCTTCATACTATCGCTATCCTTGGTGTTACATACAAGACCGGGACAAACCTGGATGATGGGTCCGCCTCGCTCCTGGTAGCCAACTTGCTGAGAGAGAAGTATGGCATTCTTCCTCACCTTTATGACCCCATCCTATTTCCTACGACTATTGAGGAGCCGGCTGTATTCCTGGTAGCAACTCCCTGGCCTGAGTTGAAGACAATGCAGTTTGCTCCGAGGAGTGTGGTGGTAGACCCCTGGGGGTTTTTAGAGCAGGTCCCTGATAATGTAGAACTGGTACGGTTCGGACGCCATGGAAGGTAAAAGCGGTACATCGCCCCTGGGGCTCTTGCGACAGGTCCGAGAGTTCTGGGACCGCCGCCCCTGCAACATACGATATTCCAGCAAGCCCGTCGGTAGTCGAGAGTATTTTGAAGAAGTGGAGGCCCGAAGGTACGTCGTCGGGCCTCATATCCCCAGGTTTGCCCAGTTTGAGAGGTGGAAAGGGAAAAGGGTACTGGAGATTGGTTGTGGTATTGGAACTGATTCCATCAACTTCGCCAGAGCGGGTGCCGAGGTTACTGTGGTTGAGCTTTCAGAAGAGAGCCTGAGATTATGTCATAAGGGCTTTGCGGTGTTTGGGCTCCGGGGGAGCTTTTATCTGGGAAATGCGGAGTTTCTTACTTCCTTTGTGCCAATTGAACCTTATGACCTGATTTACTCTTGCGGAGCAATCCATCACACAGTCAGCCCTTATAAGGTGCTTGCTGAGGTCAAGAGATATTGCAAGCTGGGCACGGAGATTAGAGTAATGCTCTACTCCAAATGGAGTTGGAAGGTCTTCTGGATTATCTTGAGGTATGGGAAGGGGGCCTTCTGGCAGGTTGATAAGCTGGTCAGGGCTCACTCCGAGGCGCAGCCTGGATGCCCTGTCACCTATTTTTACTCACTCAAAGATGTTCGCCGTCTCATGGCGGACTTTGAGGTCATATCTATATCGAAAGACCATATCTTCCCATATGTCATCAAAGACTATCTCAATTACATCTACAAAAAGGTCTGGTACTTCCGCTTTATGCCGAGGGTTTTATTTCGGATGCTGGAGCGACGATTGGGTTCTCATACCCTTATAGTTGCTCGACTAAAGAGGTAGAGGTGTAGCTTGGGAACCCCTGAGAGCAGGCAGGTACACTTACTTATAGAGGAATGCTTGGCGGCATTCCACAAACGGAAGGTTTATTGCCTGTTATGCAACGGCCACAAGTGGCATGTACCAGGAGGGCTTGTGTACTATCATCTTGTGACCGACCTGGGGGAACCTCAAAGCTCATCCGCAGCGTGTAATGTGATTCTTGCTCTCGTTGTCTGTTCGGCATGTGGTTATACCGCTCATGTAGACCTGGCAACAGTGCTGGGCCAGCAGAGAATATATGAAGCCATACAGATAGATAATGAAGGGAAGACTCAAAAGAGTGGATGGTTTTTGAAGAAGGTAAAGGTGGCGCATTCGACGTTCAAGGGGGGAACATGATAGTTAACGAGGATAGTGTGGACCTAAAGCCCCTTACTATACTTGTGGGGCCAGATGAAGGGGGAAAGTCGTCCATACTGGAGACTATCATGCGGGAGTCAGGGAAAAGGTTTGATGTAAACAACGGCAATTTCTTCTTTATCTCGGCAAGTCGGGGAAGTTGGTCTGTACAGGGGGAACCAGGTTCACAGGAGTCCCTTGGCATCTTAGGTAATCAGCTCCTTTTCTATCTTGCAAGAATTTTCAGCAGCAGCGTCTATGAAAACGAGGCTGCTGCTATCACCAGGTGGGCAAAGGAGTTAGGTGTTCTGGGCCTCAACCCAGACTCCCAATTCAAGACTTATGTAAACAGAGGCCATGTTGACCCGCGTCTGAAAGCAGCCTTAGAGGTGGCCCTGTCCAGCACAGGGCCACGGCAAGTCCTGACGGTCATCGCCTGGCTATTCGGCACCAAGCGTGGAAGTCTCATCATAATTGAGGAGCCAGAGATTGGTCTACACCCTGAGTTTCAGGTGAAGCTGGTGGAGATGTTCGCCGAGGCCATCAAAGATGGGAAACAGGTTGTTATTACAACACATAGCTCCCTGCTACTGCTATCCTTGAGCCGACCAATAAAGAGGGGTGACTTGAAAAGGGAAGACGTAGCAATTTATGACGTCACAAAGGACGTTTACGGAACGCAAATTACCCCTCTGGAGTTGACAAATGAGGGGTATATCAAAGGATGGATACCCTCGTTCAAGAAGGTCGAGCAGGACCTGATGAGGGAATGGGTACAGTCAATGCCTGATGTGAACTAACGGCTCTGGTCTGAGAGGGAGTAAGGAGAAGTTTGTGTCGAAGTCAGAGGTACTTGGTCGGATGGTGTTACCATCAGGATGGGAATTACGCCCCGGCTATAAGCTAGCCATCCCCGTGACTGTGGAGTTTCAAATGTCGGCAGGAGGTGTTCTTGCTATTACACGTCTTGAGACAGTAGAGTACGGCTGGGGAGTCACAAAGAGAGAAGCAGCAAACGACCTGATGGCTTCTCTGGTTGAATATATGGAGTCCCTGGAGTCCCGCCAGGGGCGGTTGAGCAAGAAAGCGCTGCTTGACCTGAACAGGTTACATCAGCTTATTCAGAGGTAACATGGAGTACATTATTGCACCATAGGGAGATCAAGGTTTACCTTATCAAGGATGCTCGGCGAGGCAAGCATATGTACAGGAACTTTACACCCAGGCAGAGCGGGAGATGGCGGAATGTCGTCTCGGTAGATGAAATCTCTGATAGTGACTACCTGGTTATTATCAATGCTATCCTCGGGGGCTCACCTGTTAACTACATACCTGAACGTATACTCTATTTCAAGCGAGAGCCAGAGGCCTTCGCCTTCCCCTCTCAGACATGGACCCCAATGCCCCCTGGATCCCATATATTCAAGGCAGAGAATGGCTACTTCCCCAACCACTGGATGGTCAACAAGACATATGATGAACTGAAGTTGTGTGGGTTCCCGACCAAAGTGAAGAGGGTATCATGGGTCACCTCCAACACAGGGGATGGTGGTTATAGTGACGATAAAACTGAGGTGCTCCGAGGGCACAGGTCCAGGATGACTTTCCTGCGCAGGTTCTTTGCAGCCTATCCAGGTGTGCTTGACCTCTATGGCAGAGGGTTCTTTATGCCTGAGTACATGAGGAGGGATGTGAAGGGGGAGATTTATGATAAGTGGGATGGCCTGGCTGAGTACAGGTACACCTTTGCCTTTGAGAACGAGTGGGAGCCAGGTTACTTCAGCGAGAAGATATTGGATGCAGTCTTGGCAGGGTGTATGCCCATCTACTGGGGATGCCCCGACCTGGAGCGGTACTTCCCCGAAGGGAGTTTCATTCGCCTGGACATAGAGGCTTCGGATGCACCAGAGCGTGCGATGAACATAGTGATGTCCGACTACAGAGAAAAGAACCTGGCTGCCCTGCAAGAAGCTAAAAGGCGCGCTCTAACGGAATACAACTTCTGGGAGATGCTATGCCTTGCGGTCAACAGACTTGATACCGGGACTGAGAAGCCAGAAGATATACCATACCCCTTTTGAAAAGGGGTACAGGAGGAGACCAGTTGGAATATCGCCAGATAACGAGTTGCCGTCTGTGTGGAAGTGGGAACCTCATTGAAGTCTTCGACCTGGGTATGCAGTACGTCATAAACTTCCCCAGGCTCGGGGAGCCTGAACTGGAAGAGGAGACTCTCAGGGCTCCTCTGAAGGTGGTATTGTGCGTGAGATGCAGGCTAGCCCAGCTTGCTCACACCGTTGAAAGGGACCTTATGTACAGAAGGTACTGGTACAGAAGCTCGGTCAACAGCACCATGAAAGCGGCACTGAAAGAGGTTGCAGACATTGTAAAAGGTGAACTCAAATATATCGCTGTCCCCATGGTCATGGACATTGGGGCCAATGATGGAGCGTTCCTGAGAAACTTCGAGCCTGGGAAATACATGAGGGTTGCTGTCGAGCCATCGAATCTGGCAGACCTCTGCAAGGATACAGCAGAGGTGATTATGAAGGACTACTTCTCAACATCAGCGGTAAGGCAGGCCCTCCCGCCTGAAGCGTGTAAGTTTCATGCGATAACTTCGATTGCCATGTTTTATGATGTGGAGGACCCCGCCAAGTTCATCTCCGACATTGCTACCCATCTCCTGGATGACGGGATATGGGTGAACCAGATGAACGACCTTTCCATAGTGATGCACTTCAACGCCTTTGACTTTATCTCCCACGAGCACCTCACCTACTGGCCCTATGATGTGTTCCTGGAT
>Ga0213870_1001467_pt1 | contig 10606 bp, 15 predicted proteins | sample WICALVC2017_Meta_FD_160119 | JGI IMG/M metagenome (GOLD analysis project Ga0213870, IMG submission 160119) | Freshwater microbial communities from subterranean cave lake in Wind Cave National Park, South Dakota, United States - WICALVC2017 | ecosystem: Environmental > Aquatic > Deep subsurface >... | reverse complement strand
ATGACATCGCCCAGGCGTTAACCTATGCAGCTGACAACGGGGCAGACATCATTAGTATGAGTTTTGGCGGCTACGACGACTCGCAAACAATGGAGAATGCAGTTAATTATGCTTACAGTCAGGGTTCGATGCTTATTGCATCCGCCGGAAATAGTGCTGGCGACTCCCTTGTTTTCCCAGGTTCTTATCCAAATGTCCTCGCTGGTGCTGCCACCGACCAAAACGATAACGCTGCCGGATTTACTAACTTTGGTGCGTGGGTAGATATCGCTGCCCCCGGGGTGGATATTTTGTCAACCGCCATTCCAGGACTTCAGTGGGGTTGCAGTGATTCGTCCTACCCGCCTGCTAATGATGGTTATGGACTGTGTAGCGGCACCTCTATGGCTGCGCCGCTTATGTCCGGGGTGATGGGTCTGGCTATCTCAAAAATCCCATCGCTAAATCAAGATCAACGGCGGACGCTGGCGCAGTCCGCCTACGATGCCATCTTATCTCCTCAATACCTAGGGAATGGCAGAACTAATGCTCGCAAGGCTGTCGAGCCGTCAAGCGTTCCTGTGTCGTTGCTTAATAATTCTTTAGGTAGTGAATTTGTCTCAACCGGAGAAATTTTAAACATAATCGGGACCGCAACTGGGCAAAACTTCGCGAGTTATGAGGTGCAATTTGGTGGGGGGGCAGCATATCCCACAAGTTTTACAACTATTTGGACTGGCTCGACGCCTATTAATAATGGCTCACTAGCAACTTGGAATCCTACCAATTTCAACATTGCTCCTGGAAACTACACGATTAAACTCACGGTTAACGACAATCAATTCATATGGGAAGATAGAACTCTAGTTGTAGTGGATACAACCTTAGTAGTTGGTTTCCCTCAACAAATCGGGGGCAACACCGGGTCAGGGCCAGCCTTGCGAGATGTTGACGGCGATGGTGATGGTGAATTGTTCTTTCAATCAACTAATTTTGAAACCTTCCCCTATCTTGATCGGTACCACGCTATAAATCACGATGGTAGTTCTTTGCCTAATTTCCCCGTTAGTTCAGATCCCAACTCTGGCGGAGCAAGTTTTGATCTATCGCCAGCAGTTGACAATATTGATGGGGACAATGCCAGAGAAATTATCTATGGATCAAGATTTAGTTGGGGTCCCAATGGCGGAGAATCAAGATATTATGTTTACCAATCTTCCGGAATTGTCCAGCCCGGTTGGCCAATAATCACCGGCACAAATTATACTAATACGATATCGGGGGCAGCGGGATCACCGGTAATTGCCAACCTCACTAGTGCGAGTGGCAAAGAAATTGTCCTCGTAACGCAAGACGTCTCTGGCATTTGTCCAAGTTTAGAAAATAAAATATACGTATATCAACAAAATGGTCAAATCGCGGCCGGTTGGCCTCAAATACTCCCCGGCTATCCAGCCGGTACTCCGGCAGTCGGTGATCTAGATCAAAACGGTGATTTAGAAATCGTTATCTCAACAGCATTCGACGGTTGTAGTGGCAGTTCTAATTTATTATACGTCTTCAACCATAATGGAACTATTTTCCCCGGCTGGCCACAAAATGTTGGCAAATTTTCTCCAGTTTTAGCCAACATTGATCAAAACGACAATGGCAAACTCGAAATTATTCAAGAGGCTAGCGATGGCAACCTTTACGTCTTTAACCATGACGGCACGCTTGTCCCGGGCTGGCCTCAACCCTTCTATCCCATCTCTGAGTTTCCGGCAATCGGCGATATTGACAACAATGGGGATCTCGAGATTGTCTTCGGCAGTTACTTAAATGGCGGCGTACTTTATGTCGTAAACCACGACGGTTCAGTATTTTCTGGCTGGCCAATAACCTTGCCAAAACCGCCATGGTCAGTTATTGTTGTCGACCTTGACGGCAATGGCATAAAAGAAATTTTAGCTACGACATTGTGGCCCAACAATCTTTATGGATTTAACTTTGATGGTAGCCAACTCCCTAATTTCCCCAAACCAATAATCGCTTGGCCAAATTATCCAGTAGCTGGCAAATTTGATGGAGATAATTTTATAGATGTAATAATAACCGATCGGGAAGGCAACATTTATCGCTATGAGTTTAGTGCCGCCCCCACAAATGCCAATCTTCCTTGGCCCATGTTTCACCACGACCCCCAGCATACCGGGAAGTATCCGTAAATATAATGAATTGCTAATGGCCGCGAATCAATAGTCAATGGACGCTAATCGCGAATTATTATTTAAGGATTTAAGTTATAAGTTGCAAGGGTTATTTTATGATGTCCGCAACAAATATGGGCAATATCATAAAGAAAAAGTCTATCATAATGCGCTTAAAGAAGAGTTGCAACAACAGGGCATCAGATTTACCGCCGAGCCACGCATTGATGTGTATTCTGTTTCGAGCGGCAAGAAGCTCGGAACTTATGTTCCAGATTTCCTTATCGAGGACTCTATTATTGTGGAAATAAAAGCCGGACCATTTACAATAAAAGATATGGAAATGCAGTCAATAGAATATCTGAAATCTTCGCAATATGAACTTTGTTATTTGGTAAATTTCGGGGAACACAATTTTAAACCCAAGAGATATGCCCACTCTAAAAGTAATAAGCCATTTATCAGTCAAAAGGATTAGCGATTCGCGTCTATTCGCCACAAATTAGCGTCTATTTGCACTATGGAAGCATTACACGAAGACAAACTGAAATTCTTAGAGGAAAAAGCCAACGAAATTAGGCAAGATATTATCTCTACGCTCGTGGAGGCCGGTTCTGGTCATTCGGCCGGACCTTTGGGTATGGCAGATATTTTCACTGCCCTTTATTTTCATATTTTAAATCACGATCCAAAGCGTCCTGATTGGCCGGATCGTGACCGATTGATTCTTTCGAATGGTCACATCTGCCCGGTGCGCTACGTTACTATGGCGCACGCCGGCTATTTTCCGATTGAGGAACTTAAAACTTTGCGCAAAATTAATTCCCGCTTGCAAGGCCATCCGCACCGCACTACTCTTCCGGGCGTTGAAACGACTTCTGGCCCCTTAGGTTCAGGCATCTCACAGTCAATTGGCGTTGCCTTGACCTCTCGGCTCGATAAGAAAAAATATCGGGTCTACTGCTTAACTTCTGACGGCGAACATGATGCAGGCAACACCTGGGAAGCAGTTATGTTTGCGGGGAAAAATAAATTAAGCAATTTAACCGTAGTGATTGACCGCAACAATATCCAAATTGACGGCTTTACCGAAGATATTATGCCGCTTGAGCCCCTGCGCCACAAATACGAATCCTTTAACTGGCATGTGATTGATGTTGACGGCCACAATATCGCGCATTTTGTTGACGCCGTAGCTGAAGCCCAAGCGATTTACGAAAAACCGACCGTGATTATCGCTCACACCATCCCCGGCAAAGGCGTGAGTTTTATGGAAAAAGATTATACTTGGCATGGTAAGCCCCCGACACCAAATGAAGCAAAGTTGGCTATAAAAGAGTTGCGTACTTTAGGGAGTAGAATCAAGAGTGAACATGAATAATTTTGTTTCATATTATATTTGGTGTGGTGGCAAGCCGCCGAATAGAGAAGAGGCGCAAAAAGCTTTAGCAGAACTGCGCACCCTTGGTGGTAAAATTAAATCAGAACATCAATAGTCATTAAGTGATTGGGTTATTAAGTTAATTGGTTAATTGGAAGCTCATTACAACATTAGCGCGGCGAGTTTTTTTTGACGATTGCGTTTTAGTTAGTTGATTTCCGGTCATATGTTGTGTTAATTTTAAAATATGAAACAGTCAACTATTATCACTATTCCAAAACGAGTTACCGGTCGCGACGATTTAGTTGTCTTACCCCGCAAAGAATTCGAGGCAATTTTGCGTTCTTCAAAAAACCCCTCCCTTTTTAAAAAACTTGATCCCGACCTCGAAGCCGCCTTGAACGATATTAAACAAGGAAGAATTGTTGGACCGTTTCGCAGCGTAAAAAGTTTGATGAAATCACTGGAGTCCGGAAGATGAAACTTTTCTATACGCATCAGTTCAAAACAAAATTCCATCCTTTATCAAGCGAGATAAAGAAAAAATTTAAGAAGCAAGCTGGGTATTTGCTTAAAGATTTACGTCATCCTTCTTTGCGCGCCAAAAAGTATGATGAGGCGCGCGATATCTGGCAGGCGAGGGTTGATAAGTATTACCGATTTTATTTCTTAATCAGCGGCAACACCTACATCTTGCTTGATATTAAGATACATCCCAAATAGCATACATTAGTAACTAAAGACCATGAACAAAAACGGAATCCTAATAATCCTCGCGGTGGTGATTGTAGGGGCGCTGGGGTATTTTGTTGTAACGAATAAGCCAGCTAGCGATGGAACCATCATCCAGGCGCCGCAACAAATTTCCGGTCTAATCCTACCGACTTCCTATACCATACACTATGAGGAAATTTTAAATTCCGAGACTAATGGCTGGTCAGAGATTGTTTTATATAGAGATAAAAAAAGATTTAGAGAAGATTTCATTAACTTGAAAAATTCAGGTAAGGGAAACACGAATATTTATCTTGATTTGGAAGGAAAATATTATCGGTGCACTAATGTTAATGTAGGATTGAAAGCCGATGAGTTAGAATGGGGAGACTGTTATAGTGCAGGCACCCCAGGACAACTTCTCGGAATGAGTTTCGTTTCGGAGAGAAGCTCCAAACCATCAACTGATCAGTTTTGGGGAAAATTTGTTACCATTACGCCTATTGATGGTGAAAAAATCATCGGCTTAGATAGTAGATGCTTTCATCGGGTAGCCGGCGGCACCGAAGACGATTTCTGTCTTCACCCTCAATATGACTTGGTTTTAAGAGATCAAAATAAAATAGCAACCCAACTAACTTTTAACTCAATACCAGAGGATATCTTTGAGTTGAGTAAATTCAAGGATGTTTCAGGCAGTATTGCAGAGTCGGGTATTTATCGGAATGAACCGCTGCGATTCGAATTTAGATATCCGATCAGTCTAGTAGCAACCAAGTTCTTGCCACTAGGTTTAATTATGAAGGAAGCTCTCAAGTTAGAGAAATCAGTTTTTGAATCAGTTATATTTTTCATTCAATACTTGCCAGGAACTAATTCCGTTGAAGAATTTTTTAAAAGAGAAACCGGATGTGATTATAGAAAAGGAATTACCACAGAATGTCCCTCGTACGGCAGTATTAAAGAAATCGATGTCAATGGAGAGAGGGCTATTGTTTTTTTAAGGATTGAACCAGCTGGACCATCAGCTATCAAAATACGCTCCATATTTATTGTGCGAAATGGATTCAAATATGAATTTCGTCAATCAATTCCCGAAAACCAGCAGTCGTCAATCGATGTTGAATTATTGATAGATCAAATTGCAAAAACAATTAGATTTTTTAATTGATTTATTTTATATGGAAAAAGAATTAAAACTAAAATCTTCCCCCGTGCGATGTGTTTATGCATATAAATTCCACTAATGGACGCGAATTAATGACTAACCCTTCAATAAACTCAGGATAAATAGACACAAATCGCGAATTGACACGAATGGCCACTAAAGCATAAAAGATCTGCAATTCGCGGCCATTTAATAATCGAATTGATTTTTGATTTTAAGCTGTGTTAGGATAGATTATATGGCTAAACAGCAATTTAAGATTATTGTCGAGCAAGATGAAGATGATTATTTTGTGGCATCGGTTCCCGCTTTGCCCGGTTGTTATACTCAAGCAAAGTCCTTGACCGAGTTAAAAAAGCGGATTAAAGAAGCCATTTCTTTGTGTTTGGAAGAAGCCAGGAGAAATCCAAAATACCGCGCGCGCATAAAAGCTCTTGCTTATGAGCCGAATTTTGTTGGATTGGAAATGGTTGAAGTATGAGCCATGTGCCGATTTTGCGCGCAGGCGATTTAGTCAAAATTTTAAAGAAACTCGGCTTTAAACCAGTAAGGCAAAAAGGTTCTCATATCTTTTTTGAACATCCTGATGGCCGTACTACTTTGGTCTCGATTCATAAAGGTGAAGACATTGGCCGAGGTCTTTTGCGCCAGATACTTAGAGAAATAGATATTTCTCCCGAAGATTTTATGAAATTGTTATAAATTTATGAATGCAAAATCATCGAAAAATTTTATCTTAATCCTAATTATCCTCGCACTCGTGATTGTGGGGGCGCTGGGGTATTTTGGTTTTGTAAAGAAAACTGGAGTACAGCCGCCGGCTGATAACCAAGCAGCAGTAAAAACAATAAAAACGGAATGCCCCGATGCAGCTACGGTTAATAGAATTAATACAATAATAGGCGAACCCACCCAATACCAAGCATCTGAAGGATTCGGTACATGGGTGCCAGAATCATTTGAGCGATTACAGGCCGAGTTTGCGCAAAATCCGGCGCGTTGCGACGTTAACGAGCAATATCAAATTGTTTTTAAAGTTTCCAAACCGTTTAGACAATCAGAGGACGGTACTCATCTTATCCAACCCGAATTGGCAGCTTATTTATATGATCGAACTACCAATACCGAATCTTTTTTAATGGATAAATTGTCCTGGGCTTTTCCCACACCTGGTGGGCTTAATACCTACGGGCCGAGTCCATTTATGTTTGAAATAAAACCAAACGGCGATCTCGATATTTCTTACAGCTATCAATCCGATTTCAGTTTCCAAGATATTCACCACCTAATTAGCCTCACCAGTAAAAAACTTATACTTAATTACACATATGGCGGCGATGAATCGGCTCTCATAGTTGTGGAAAGAGGAAAGAAGAAATGGGAAGTTGGAGTTACTAGCTCGATAAGCAAATCAACCTTGGATCCAAGAACACAAACAAGACAGAAGAAAGTCACAATTAAAGGCATTGAGGTAAATGGAAGATTGGTTAAAAATTTAGATGTAGAGAGAATTGTTTCTTATGAAGCAGATGAAGGCGAAGACTTTTTAGGTTATGGTTATGGCTTGTTCGTGCCGATTGCGCGGGACTTCCGATTTAATCAAGACTACTCAAAGCTTTATTTCACGCTGGAAATTTCGATTCAAGAAATTTTCGGCGAGCCAGGAGCAGAGAAAATAAATTTCGGCACCATCGAAGTTGATCTTAGGTAAAAATTTATGGAAAAACTCAAATCTTCCCCGCGCGACGTGTTTATGCATATTTTTGCGATTGTTTTGCTTTATATTAGCGCTGGGAGTTTTTTGACGATTGCGTTCCAGTCAATAAATATCCTTTTTCCTGATGCGGTGAATCAGTTTCGTTTTTCGGGTGCGCCGGATCAGATTCGCTGGGCGATTTCCGCCATTATTGTGATTTTCCCGGTGTTTCTTTGGGCTTCAAGATTTTTGCGCCGAGATATTGCAAACAATCCGGAAAAAGCCGATTTGCGTATTAGAAAATGGCTCCTCTATTTTACGATTTTCGCGGCTGCCGGATTTATTATCGGCGATATCGTGAGCTTAGTTTACAATTTTCTCCAGGGCGAGCTTACCATTCGGTTCTTGCTTAAAGTATTTTTTGTGCTCTTAGTGGCCGCCGCGGTTTTTTGGTATTATCTTTCTGATTTGCGGCGCAAGGCCGGAGAATTTGCGCAAAAAGAGAGAATTTTCCTCTGGGCTGTTATTGTCATAGTAATAATTTCTGTCGTTGTCGGTTTTCTTTTCGCGGGTTCGCCCTTTAAGCAGAGATTGATCAGATTCGATGATCAAAGAGTGGGCGACCTCCAAGTTTTGCAGGGACAGATTCTGAATTATTGGATGCAGAAAGATCGCCTGCCAGCTTCACTTGACGACCTTCGGGACAGCATCTCTGGTTTCGTGCCGCCCAGAGATCCACAAACCGCCGCACCCTACACTTACCGCACCACTGGCGATTTATCTTTCGAATTGTGCGCGAATTTCAATTTACCTTCAGAAGAATCCCCGGGATATAAGAGTCGTTTCGCCGTCCCTTATCCAGCTGGACCATATTACGATCCAGGCGTTTCTGCTCCCGAGTCCTGGGATCACCCGGCAGGCTCACATTGCTTTACCCGCACCATTGATCCGGAGATTTATGGTAAAGGTGAAAATATCCCACTCCAGAAACGGCCGCCAGTGATAGATTAAGAATTAAAGGTTTATAATTAAATGGAAGTAAAGGTCGTTTAACGATTCCCACCTAGTGGCTATTGGCTAGTCGCTAGTGGCTCGTCTTATGAACAAATACAAAATTTTAAGCTGGATTTTTTTTATCCTCGCAGTAATAGGTTTAGGACTTACCATTCGGATAGCCTTATATACTGCCGGACCAGTTGTCTGTCCGGATACACCATTGGATACAGCTTCCTTATGCGAGATAGATTACGGTCCGAATATCGCTTTTGGGGTAGTCGATGTTATTTTATGGCTCGGCTTTGTCTATTTTTTGAGGAAAGGTAAAAAGACTCTATGAACAAATACAAAATTTTACGCTGGATTTTCCTTTTACTAGCACTTGTAGTTTTGGTAATTGCGATAGTATATATTACGGACTTTGTTAAGTGTTCTAATTCTAGCATTCCTCCCATAATGTCATTTGCGCCTTATAATCCCTGCATACAATATTTCCGCTGGGTCATAGGTTCAATTATTGTTGATATTTTCTTCTGGATCGGCTTTATCTATTTTTTGAGGAAAGGTAAAAAGACTCTATGAACAAATACAAAATTTTGAGTTGGGTATTTCTTTTATTAGCACTTGTAGTTTTGGTAATCGCGATAGTATACATTGCGGATTTTGTTAAGTGTACTACTCCTTCAACTCCTACTATAATGTCGATCATAGGTACCGATGTTATTTGTAGGCAATATTCCCGTTGGGTCATAGGTTCAATTATTGCTGATATTTTCTTCTGGCTCGGCTTTGTCTATTTTTTGCGAAAAAGCAAAAAACATGAACAAATATAAGATTTTGAAGGCGGTATTTTTGTCATTAGCAATAATTGGCTTAGTATTTATATTATTATTGATATTCTTCACGCCTGCAATTGATCCAGCACCACCCGGTTACCATGAAACTGTTCAGAGTCTATTTTTCTCATCATTAAGTATCGATTTTATTCTATGGTTGTGTTATTTTTTCTTTTTAAAAAAAGGAAAAGTCAAAAATTCTAGGTCGCCCGCTGATGATTATTAACTAGCCGCTGGCGGTTCGTAAAATGTTTAATCCAGACGCTAAATTAAACCCAAAGTTATTTGATCTTGACGTAGAACAAAAGCCCATTCGTGACGGCTACGGACAAGGTTTGGTTATTGCCGGTGAGCAAGACCCAAATGTAGTGGTGCTCTGCGCCGACCTTACCGAATCCACTCGTTCCGAACCGTTTGCCAAAAAATTTCCCGAACGGTTTTTTGAAATAGGAGTCGCTGAACAAAATTTGGCGACCATTGCCGCCGGCATGGGCATTTCCGGAAAAATTCCTTTTATTTCTTCTTACGCGGCTTTTTCTCCGGGCAGAAACTGGGAGCAGATTCGCACCACGATTTCCTATAACGATTCCAATGTGAAAATTGCCGGCGCTCATGCCGGTATCTCGGTTGGTCCTGACGGCGCCACGCATCAAGCAGTTGAAGATATGGCGACTATGCGAGTGATGGCCAATATGAAAGTGATGGCTCCTTGCGATGTTCACGAAGCGAGAAAAGCCACGGTAGCAGCCGCCAAAATCTGGGGACCGGTTTATATGCGCTTTGCCAGAGAAAAAACTCCCATTATCACAACCGAAGAAACTCCTTTTGTGCCCGGGAAAGCTTTAATTTTATGGCAATCCAAGAAACCGCAGGTCGCCATTATCGGCTGCGGACCATTACTTTATCAATCTTTAGTCGCAGCGCGCGATTTGGAAAAAGACGGCATTGACACGATTGTTTTGGATTCTCATACTATAAAACCCTTGGATGAATCAGCGATTTTGGAAGCGGTCAAAAAATGCGGCGCCGTTGTTTCAGTTGAAGAACATCAAGTTATGGGCGGCTTAGGCGGCGCGCTAGCGGAATTCTTAGCAAAAAAACTTCCTACTCCAATGGAATTTATTGGCCTTCAAAATACGTTTGGCGAATCTGGCGCCCCAACGGAACTGATTGAGAAATACGGAATGGGCGTCAAAGATATAAAAGCAGCAGTTAAAAAAGTTCTCCGCAGGAAGTAAGTAATATAGCGTTAATTGACTTAGCAGTAGCTTTTAAAGTAGGCTGAATTTAGTCCCGATTTTTCGGGTTTTTGCTCTTCATAGAATTAAATAGGGAGGGATAAAATGATTGAAATTGAAGAAGTCGTCCGGGCCCGGCGTTTTCTTATGCGCTACCCAATGGCGCGTGTGCTTGTAGTCGGCGGTTTCGAGGGTTTCTGTCCAGCTCGATTCAGGCGCAACCGCCGAGTTGTCTTCTGGGATTCGGCCGAGCTCGCGATGGAGAAGGGGAAGCAGATTCCGCGCCGCGTGCGGGTGTTCCTAATCACGCGTTTTTTAAGGAGCGTTGCCTACCGCTGGTTGCGCAAACTGATTCCCAAAAAAGCGCGCATCCTCTGGAACGCAGAGGAGGGACATGCTCTTCACATCC
>Ga0213870_1001466_pt1 | contig 10609 bp, 11 predicted proteins | sample WICALVC2017_Meta_FD_160119 | JGI IMG/M metagenome (GOLD analysis project Ga0213870, IMG submission 160119) | Freshwater microbial communities from subterranean cave lake in Wind Cave National Park, South Dakota, United States - WICALVC2017 | ecosystem: Environmental > Aquatic > Deep subsurface >... | reverse complement strand
TTCGTCTATATGTGACATAATACTACAAAACAGGTTTTATGAAGCCACCTTGCAATGCATGATCTGCTAGAACTAACGAAACTAGTGAATCCACTACTGGTGGTGCACGTGGAACAACACAAGGATCATGCCTGCCAGTAACTTGTAAAGAAGTGGGCTTTTTCGTTTTGATATCTACGGTAGTTTGTTTTTTCAATATAGACGAGGCGGGCTTGAAGGCTATTCGTAAAACTATAGGCATTCCATTTGAGAGTCCACCTAATATTCCGCCGGCATTGTTAGTTTTAGTGATAATCTTGCCATTTTTTATTATGTAGGGATCATTGTTTTGTGAACCAAAGGTTTCAGCTCCTGAAAAACCAGAACCAAACTCTATTCCTTTTACAGCAGGAATGGAATAAAGAGCCTTTCCAAGATCAGATTCTAAGGAACCAAAAATCGGCTCGCCTAGTCCAACTGGAAGATTTGTTGTAACCGATTCGATTACTCCTCCAAGAGAGTCTCCATTTTTTCTTGCTGCAAGAATTGCAGATCGCATTTTTTTTGCAGTATTTTTATCTGGACAACGTACTTCATTTGAATAAATCATCTTGATCATTTTTTGAGCTATTTGATTTTTCATTCGTATTTTTCCAACCTGCAAAGTGTAAGAATTGGTTTCAATTCCTAATGTTGTTTTAAGTAATTTTCTTGCAATTGCGCCCCCCATGACATGAGTAGCTGTCAATCTTCCAGAAAATCTTCCTCCGCCTCGAAAGTCGTTGAATTTTTTGTATTTTATTAATGCAGGATAGTCTGAATGCCCTGGTCTCATTTTTGTTCTAAGCTGTTCATAAGCACGTGAATCATGATCTGCATTCCAAATAATCATGGCAATAGGTGCGCCAGTTGTATATCCTCTAAAAATTCCAGACAGGATCTCAACTTTGTCTTCTTCTTTTCTCTGTGTTGAGACAAGTGACTGACCTGGCTTTCTCAAATCAAGCATTTTTTGAATATCGCTCTCATCAAGCTCTAATCCAGCTGGGCAGCCATCAAGAACAGCACCTACGCATCTACCATGGCTTTCACCAAAACTTGTTAAAACTAGTCTCTGACCAATAGAACTACCAGGCAATGTTTGAACTCACTATTTAGATGCTTATAACGATAATTAATTGGTACTGTTATACAACAAACTATAGGAGATTGGAACTCTACTGCCTTCCGGTTAGAATCAAGTTGGGATAATTATCTTAAATTTTAAGCTCTGATTATATGTTTTGAGTATAAATTATGAAAGAAGCCAGTTTATAGCTCCTCTAATTTTTAATTAATTCAATCTTTCCTCCAACGCTTTTTAGATCAGAAATAAATTTGGGATATGAAACATCAACCGATTCAGGATCTGATACAGTACAGTTACCAACATACATTCCTGCAATACAAAATGCCATGAATAATCTATGATCATTTTCCGAATTCAAGTCAGCAGAATGTAGTTTATCTTGTGATTCTAAGATTAATCCATCTTCTTTTTCTTCTGTTTTAACTCCTAACTTTTTCAACTCTCTTGCAATAATTGCAATTCTGTCAGTTTCTTTGTATCTTGCATGTTTCACATTGAAGATGTGGATTGGTTTTGAAGATTTTAGTGAAAGAATTGCAAGTGGTGGAAGAAGATCAGGAGTATTGCTTAAATCAAATTTACCTCCGTTTAGAAGTTTCTGAGATTGTACAGTAACGCTATCCTCTCCAACATTCACAATAACTCCTAAACTTTTTAAAATATCAAAAATTGCCCTGTCTGCTTGCGGTAAATCATCAATAGTTGTTTTAATTGTAATGTTGTCTCCAAGTAAAATAGATGCTGAAAGCAGGATGGCTAGACTTGAAAAATCAGAGGGAACAGTAAAGGTTGTTGGTTTGTATTTTTGCGAAGAAATGATATAGTTTTTGTATTGTTTGATAGTTTTGATTGTTACACCAAATTTTTCCATAGCTGCAATCGTTGCATCAAGATATGGTTTTGAGACCAAATCTCCCTCTATATTCAAATTAAGACCTTTCTCAGTTAGTGGACCAATTATCATTAAAGCAGAAACAAATTGGCTTGACAAGTTACCAAGAATGGTAGCATCTCCTCCCCCCGCAATACCTGTAATTGAAATTGGTGGTTTTCCACTAGCAGATGAACATTTTGCACCAATCAACTCTAATGCATCCAAAATAGGTTGCATAGGTCTTTGTCTGAGGCTTTCATCTCCTGATAGCATGGTTTTTCCTTCAGCAAGGGCTGCAATTGCGGAGGCAATGCGAATCGTTGTTCCGGAATTTGATGCGTCGATTTCAGAAGACGACTTTATTTTTTTGACTCCATTTATAGTAAGACTTGAACTATCTTGTATTATTGTGGCACCAAAACTTTTACACGCAGATATTGTAGCATTTGTGTCTCGTGAATAAAGCACGTTTTTGATAACACTTTTTCCATCAGCAAGTGTAGCTAAAAAAATTGCTCTATGTGTATAACTTTTGTTTGGAGGACATACTAGAGTACCGCTAATCTTTGTTTTTTCTACACTACAATTCATGAACTTCGGCCTTTTTGTTATTGGCTTCAGAAACTATTATTCTTCCTTCAAGTGATGAAAAAACTTTCTTTATGTTTGAAATGTTGTCTTTTTTTGTAACTGCTGCAATCGAAGGACCATTCCCTGAAATTGATGCGCCTAAAGCCCCTTTTTCAACAAGTTCTGCAATTATTCTAGGATCAGAATTTAAAACTGATGATGCTGCAAGTCCATTTAAGATCATCGCATTCCAGTAGTCGGAATTTTTTGCAAGATTCCATGCTTGCTCAAAAATCACGCTTTGAGTTTTTAGATTTCTAATGTTTCCACGTTTACGTGATTTTGGAATAAATACTACAACTGATAGATTTCGTGGGCTTTTTTCAGAATGAATTATTTTTCTTTTATAATTGTCAGTAACAACAAATCCACCATAATAACATGCACATGCATCATCATAGGCTCCTGTAATACTCACACCTGTTTCAATTGATGCGTCAACTCCTGCAACTAATATTTGAGAATCGCTTAGACTAGGATTGAATAATTTTGCACACGCTAATGCAATTATAGATGATGTTGCACTTGAGCTTTTCAATCCATAACCAGTTGGAATTTCAGATTTTAATGAGATTCTGATTTTTGTTTTTTCACGCTCAGTTTTTGGAACTATTTTTTCTACTACCTTATTTATTAAACGCGAACTAAGGTTTTTGGTTTCTGATTCTATTATTACTCCTTTTCCTTGTGATGTTTCTACAGTGGTCTCCATTTTAAGAGATATTCCAAGCGTGGCTCCTTTTCCAGTAGCTATTGCGTTAACTATTGAGATTGCTCCATGAAGACTAGCTTTTACTGTTGGCATCAAAATCCTCCAAGCACTGCCTTTTTCATGATGTTGTAAGGGGCATCGACGTCATGCCATATTTCAAATGAGCGAATAGCCTGTCCTACAAGCATCTCATAACCATAAATTATTGTTGCACTATTTTTCTTTGCTTGTACAACAAGATCTGTATTCATTGGCATGTAAACAATATCGTAAACAATGGTATCTTTACTGATACAATTTGTTGGAATAGGGCAAGGTTCATTTCTCAGGCCAATTGAAGTTGCATTAACAATGAACTTGTATTGTGATGAAGGATCAATTTCTTGAAAAGACTTTACAGCGGTACTTATTCCAAGTTTTTGAGCAAAGTCGCTTAGCTTTATTGCATTTTCTTTTGTTCTGTTAGCTATTGTTATCTTGGCAGCCTTTTCTTTAACGAAAGCAACTACAATTGCTCTTGCAGCTCCTCCTGCACCAAATAACAAAACGTTTGAATCCTTAATTGTTATGTTTCGTTTTTTTATAGGATCAAGGAATCCATCCATGTCAGTATTGTACCCAATTAGCTTTCCATTATCATTTGATACTGTGTTTGTTGCACCTATGAGAGTACAGTTGTCATCTGACTCATCCAAATATTTTAGCATCTCAATTTTATGAGGAATAGTTACATTGAATCCTGCAATTTTAATTGATTTTAAGGATTCAACTCCTGCTGCAAGCTCACCTTTTGGTATTCTATACGCAATGTATGTACAATCTAAACCAAGTTCTCTAAAGGCGGCATTATGTATATTTGGTGAAAGAGAATGATCAATTGGATCACCTATTACAGCAAAAGTTCTAGTCATTTAGAATTGTCAAAGAAAAGATTGATTTAAACTATTTATGATGAAATCTTGTAAATTTTGAAAACAATATTGCGAAAATGAAGCCAAGATCTAATTTTGGATAATATCTCTTATTTCATCTAAACTAAATTGGCCAGGAGCTATTGCTTTTCCAAGTGAGACGTAGGTGTAAGGGCTACCAAGAAAAAGGCAAAGAATACGTGATATTTTGCCATATCCTCCCATTGAAAATGCGATTAAATTCAGTTTTGAGGAATCACTGTACAGTGATAATACTCGTGAGGAATCGTTTGTTGATTTTGCAGTTGTTACAATTTTGATGTTTTTTGAAAATTTCTTCATTTGATTTAAAATCTTGTCTAGAAATGAGTCGTTTGGAGTTTTTGTAAAATCGTGCCATGAAACAAGTAGATTCGTCTTAGTTTTTCTAAGATAACTTACAAGTTTTGTGTTTTTCTTTAATGTGTTAAACTCTACATCCAAAAGATATGGATTGTATTCTGCAATCAATTTTAGAATAGACAGCCTTTCCTTTTCACTTCCAGAAAATTTACCGCCTTCGGATTTTGGTCGTAGAGTACAAACAGATTTTTTCAAATATCTTTTAACTAATTCCAAAGCCTCCGGAACTTGATTAGGGCTTAGAAAATCAAATCGTATTTCTACATAATTTGATTTTTTTATGGCCTTTTTTACAGTTTGACTTAGTTTTTTTGGCGTTTTTTCAGCTATTGTAACACATGTTTTGTATGTCATCATCTATTTTTCAAGAATGTATTCATCAGATACTTCCATTCCAAAATGTCTGCCAGTAGCTGGCTTTGAGTATACCAGTACAGAATCTCCTTTTTTTAAATGAGTTACAGATACTAAATGGCCATTTGGTTTTACAAATCGAATAGTTTCTGCATCTTGAGCTATTATTCCTCCTACCTCATCACCTACTTGAGCTTTGATCATAAGCATTGGCCTTCTTTCAATTTTTGATCTTCCCACTGTAGCTCTTCTTGCTTTTCCTTTTGCGTCAAGAACCAATACTTCAGAGCCTGTTTCAAGCTCTGATAGATACTTTGTTGTTCCATCAGGTGATAAAGTGTAACAATGTACTGCACCAGCATTTACTCTGAAAGGTCGTGGTGATGTAAAAGATGAACCAACTGATTCGTTATGAACTAAAAACATAAAGTTTGCTCTACTCCCAATTAACATTCCTTCTCCTCTATGGAGCATAGATGCAGTATCAACACAGACACGTTCTCCATCACCTACTCCTTTAATGTCGATTATCTTTGCTGTCTGCAAATCAAAACTTCTTGAACCAAGATAAACAAGTGCCTCTCTTACCTCATTAATGGATGACGTCTCAAAAATTACGCCATCTACACCAATCTCCAGTATTGAGAACATTTTCCGAACCTCTTCAGGCTCTTTTGCTATGGCAAAGATTTTGGTATGTAACTTGTGCAATTTTGCAATAATGTTCTCAAGTGGAATTATTTTCCAGTCTTTTACCTCAATAATTACAAAATCCAAGCCTTTTTTTGCAGAATCTAGAATTTTTTCTATATCTGCATTAGACAAGACTTTGAACCTTCGTCCAACTTTTTTCCCCTTTGGCTTTGCGACGTCTTTATCAAGTATAACATAATTTGCAGAAGACGATGGGAACAACGATGCAAGTCTTGTTTTCATTCTAGTGAGAATTTTTGGATCTGAATATACAATGTTTATACCGTCATTTTCTAACTGAACAAGGAATTTACCTAATTGCTTTTTTGAAACTTTAGGTAAAATAATCAGTTCTCTATTTTTGCTCAATTTTCTTTGCTGCTTCCTCTGCAGTCTCTTTTTTGAATATAATTGCAGCTAGGGCCTGTACCATTTTTTCAGGATTCTTGTGTGCGAAAATGTTTCGTCCATACGTTACGCCCTTTGCTCCTGCTTTCATCGCATCTTCGGTCATTTGTAAAATATCACGATCAGTTTTTGCTTTTGGCCCACCTGCTATTACAACTGGCACTGGAACGCTTTTTACAACTCTTGCAAATGAGTCAATATCCCCAGTATATACGGTCTTTACAATATCTGCTCCACACTCTGCACCAATTCTTGCTACATGTGCTACAATTTCAGGATCATGGGGATTTTTGATATTTTCTCCCCTTGGATACATCATTGCTAAAAGTGGCATATTCCATTTATGGCATTGCTCCGCTGTAATTCCAAGCTGTTCTAGCATTTCCGGTTCTTCTTTTCCACCAATGTTGATGTGCAATGACACTCCGTCAGCACCAAGACGTAAGGCCTCCTCTACAGTGCCTGTTAACATTTTTCTATTTGGCGATGATGAAAGCGAAGTACTGCTTGAAAAATGAACCAAGATGCCAATCTTTGTTGGTTTTGGAAGTGTTTTTAGAATTCCTTTGTTAATAATTACACTTGTCAAGCCATGACTTTCACATTTGTAAATAATTGAATGTGGATCCTCAAGACCTTCAATTGGCCCATTTGAAATTCCATGATCCATTGGAATGCAAAGCATTTTGTCTTCTCTTAAAATTCGATTTAGTCTTATTTCGAGACCAGATACCATGACTGATTCTCCGCTCTGCGCCCTACTTAAAAATAATGTTTAACAGGTTGCGCCTTATTATGCTTCAAACGCTTTTTCTAATTTTATACAAGCACGCCAGAAAACTTTCCTAATTTTAACTTATACTGATTATACCAGACTTTACTAAAAATGAAATTGCATTAATCAGCTCCTGATCAGAGATATTTCCTTGTGCCCAGTACACAAAGGCTTCCTTGGAATTGATATGGAACAGTCTGTAGGTGTTGCAAGAAAACACCTATTATTATTCAGGAATTTGTTAGTAAAACCTTAGTACATTATTAGTACAAGTTAATACAGTTTATTAAATTCTAAAAAGTAAATCAATTGATACAATATGGCACAAGAAGTTAAGAATATCAAAAAAGAGGTAGTGGAGGCCATAGTCAAAAAAGCAGTCAAAGCCAATAAGCTCGTCTTTGATAGATTAGACGAAATTTAATGAAATTACTTACTGCAGAAGACGTTAAAAACATCCATTCTGCACTAGAAAATCAATTTCCATTAATGGAGAAAGGGATCTTAAATGAGGGTCTCATAGAAGCTGCAGTTGAAAAACAGAATCGTGTCCTCTACGGAAGTAATCTTTATCCAGATATTTTTACAAAAGCCGCAAGCCTCATGTAGTCATTAACTAGATGGCATGGTTTTGTTGATGGCAATAAAAGAACTGGATTGATGAGTGCATTTATTCTACTTTATGAAAATGGAATTTATCTTGCAATTCCAATAAATGCTGTACAATTTACTGTAAAGGTAGCAGATACAAAAGGAACTGATGATGTAACGATCAATAACCTTGTCAATGAAATCACAGAGTGGCTACGCAAGCATTCAAGTAATAATAAAAAAGATTTTTCGAAAAAAGTATGGCAGTACAATTTCTGGCCTCTAGCTAAACTAATGATCCTTCAGGTATTAGGTTTCAAAAAACGTGTTCAAAAAACACTTGGCGTTTGGTTTTCAATAGAGGGTCATCCAGAATATGCAGTAGAAGCTGGAGAGGTTTTAGCTTATCTTTATAATTTGATGCGACTTGCACTTGGTGAAATGAAGGCGAAATAACTACAAAGGACCAGAACAAGCCTCGATAAATCTTAGGTAAGGCTTAACACGTTAAACATTACTTAAAAATAACGTAAAAAATGAAACCATGAAAAACACAATCAATCATACAAAAGTTATCAAGTTGATTTACTTTGATAACAGCTCAAGGATTAAATAGCATTTGAAAAGCAACAAATGCAGATTAATTGAGTCAAATTACTGAGCAAATCCATTCAAGTGAAATCGGAGACATTTTAGAAAATTCGCTTCATGGAAAACTGCCAGAGCTAAATGACTGTATAAGACTTTTAGAATCAGACGATGTTTATCTGATGGGTCTTGTTGCAGGAACATTAACACGAAATCAATTTGGGAAAAAAGCATCTTTTGTAAATAACATAATCTTAAACTACACAAACGTTTGCATTACTGATTGCAAGTTTTGCGCATTTTACAGGCCTCCTGGGTATGATGAGGCATACACACTAACTCTTGATCAAATCGAGGCAAGAGTAAAAACTGCATGGGAGATGTTTAAGATCAGACAAGTACTCATCCAGGGAGGACACAATCCAAACCTTGGAGTGGAATACTATGAGGATGCATTTAGACTGATTAGAACAAAGTTTCCAAAAGTTGGAGTTCATGGACTTTCAGCATCAGAAATTGACATGATTGCACGTGTTGAAAAATCATCAACAAAAGAAATTCTCTCACGATTAAAAGACGCGGGATTACAATCTGTCCCAGGTGCTGGTTCAGAAATTCTAGTTGATCCTGTAAAAAAAATTATCAGTCCAAAAAAGATCTCAAGTGATGAGTGGCTTAGAATCATGGAAGAAGCTCATTCAATTGGACTCTTTGCATCAGCTACTATGATGTATGGTCATGTTGAATCTGTACAGGATATAGCAGAACACTTTTACAAAATTGCAGCATTACAGCAAAAAACAAATGGATTCATGGCGTTTATTCCTTGGAGCTTTGAACCAAACAACACTCTTTTACAAAAAGAGGGAACTGTAAATTTTGGTGCAGGAGGAATGCGCCTTTTGAAAATGATTGCAATAAGCAGACTTGTCTATGATGGGTTGATACCACATATCCAGTCATCGTGGCTGACAAATGGAGTTGGCATGGCACAACTTGCCCTTCAGTACGGCGCAGATGATTTTGGCGGAACATTGATTGGTGAAGAGGTAGTCTCATGTACGGGCGCTCGCTCAACTGAGCTTACCAGCCAACGAATAATTGATTCTATAAGGCAGATTGGATATCAGGTAGAAGAAAGGGACAACTTTTACAACACTGTATGCATGCATTAAATTCCATAGCTTGACCATTTAGAGTCAACAAGACTTTTTGTAGCATCATCAACCCTTACCTGCTCTTGAATCTCTCGTTCATATCCTTCCTCTCTTGTTTTCTGTGTGGCGTCTATTCCAAGCTTTGATCCAAGGTTAAGGAGAGGCGATGCAGGATCCAAAGTGTCTGTTGGCGTGTTATCAATTATCGTAATATCTCGTGCTGCATCAGCTCGTGTAGTTATTGCCCATATGACATCGTTGATGTCATGGACATTTACATCATCATCTACTACAACAAAAAATTTCGTTAGAGAAAGCTGCCCTAGCCCCCATAAGCCCATCATCACTTTTTTTGCCTGTCCAGGATATCTCTTTTTTATCGAAATTATTGCAAGCCCCTGAAACCATCCAGAAGCAGGCATTGAAAAATCCACAACCTCTGGCTGAAACATCCTAATTAATGGTAAAAAAGAGCGCTCTATTACTTTGCCAATGTATGCATCCTCTAAGATGGGTTTTCCAACTATTGTGGTAAGATAAATTGGTTTTTTTCTTCGCATTATTCCTGTTAATGTAAATGTCGGATACGGCTCTTTTGGCGTATAATATCCTGTATGATCACCAAAAGGCCCTTCGTCTTTGACATTAAAAGGATCGACATAACCTTCTAGCACAATTTCTGCATTTGCAGGAACCTCCAAGTCAACTGTTTTACATTTTACAGTCTTGATTCCTTTTTTTCTTGTAATGCCTGCAAACACAAATTTATCCAGTCCCTCTGGAACCGGCGCAACTGCAGAAAAAATAGTTGCAGGTTCGCCGCCTATTACTATTGCAGCTTCGATTTTTTCTCCTTTTTCTTTTGTAATATCATGATGGTGTGCTCCGCGCTTGTGTTTTTGCCAATGCATTAATGCATGCTTGCTATCAAGGATTTGCATTCTGTATACTCCAAGATTTCTAACTCCAGTCTCTGGATGCTTTGTAACCACGCATCCAAATGTTATGAAACGCCCTGCATCTTTTGGCCACGTTTTTAGAATTGGAATCTTATCAAATGATGGTGATTCATCAAACAATTCTGTCACAGGTCCGTCTTTTTCTAACTTGGGAAAAACGTCGCCCATCTTTGCAAGCTCTGGCAATTTTTTGATCTTGTCAAAAACACCAGAAGGCATTTCCATCTTTGTCATATCTACGATTCGTTGACCAATCCCTGTAAACTCTGATGTCTCAAGGCCAATCTCAAGTCTTCTTAAAGAACCAAACGCATTTCCTAAAACTGGCATGTCATAATTTTTCACATTTTCAAAAAGAAGAGCCGGCCCATTTGCATACATCGTTCTTCTTAGGATCTCTGCAATCTCAAGTTCTGTATCAACCTGTGCAGTTACTCGTTTAAGCTC